>Ga0209070_100111_pt1 | contig 115390 bp, 105 predicted proteins | sample SynthPrep_5_END__FD_187205 | JGI IMG/M metagenome (GOLD analysis project Ga0209070, IMG submission 187205) | Synthetic microbial communities from Ohio, USA - SynthPrep_5_END_DS10_MetaG (SPAdes) (version 2) | ecosystem: Engineered > Bioreactor > Aerobic > Activated sludge | place: USA: Ohio... | reverse complement strand
GACCGTATCTGGCTGGGGCGCTACACCGCGCATCCGGCAAACTTTCAAGCATTGCAGGCGCTCGCAAAGCTGGAAATGCCGACACGCCTGGATCAGCCGATGGCGGCAGATATCCGCGAACTGGCTGCGCTACGCAAGCAGCTGGACAGTTGCATCGAAGCCCTGGCCGCCGAGATGGGCGAAGAACATCTGGACCAGCCGCTGAGCTACCGCAACATGAAGGGTGTGGCCGCGCAAAAGCACTTCTTCGCCCTGCTGATACACCTGTTCAACCACCAGACGCATCACCGCGGGCAGGCCACGACGCTACTAACCCAAGCGGGTGCGGATGTCGGGGTGACCGATCTGCTGATGCTGATCCCTGACGGGCCATGAAATTGAACAAGTGCCCCAGCAAATGATGCGAGCACTCAAGTATTTGCTGATCACCCTCGGCGCAGTTCTATGCTCCGCTCTTGTGATTGCAGTGGCGTTTTTGCTGGTGAGCATTGCCTCCACGGATACGGATGCCACTTATGAACTCAGAGGCCGCTACAAACCATCCACGGACGGCAAAACCTACCTGGTGATTGAACACGATAACGGTGGTGGCTGTGGAGCGTTCTCGGTAGACGACGAACGCTGGCCTCACCAGCTTCACGAGGCCGGGGAGACAATGCCCGGGATGCGCACGATCAAGTGCGGTGGGGAGATCGATATCGAGATCAAACCCGGCAACATCTACTACTTCAATTATTGGGGCCCGTAGGAGCTGGAAACACCGGCGCTCACGCGCTTTAGAGCCTGGCGCTGCAAAGGCTTCGCCCCGGGGCGGGGCTCCTACCGCATGGCGTTCAATAACCCTTGTAGGCGCCGCGCCTCGCGGCGAATAGGCTCTCGCGTGACGGCGATGTATCGGTTAACCGCACGACGATGCCATATTTCCAGACGATGAGAGATCTCCTGCCACAGAGTTATTGTTACCCGCTCTTTTGGGACGTCAAAGCCCAGCCAGTTTCAGCCAGTGCGCGTAGAAACCCTCGGCCACCTGATTCAGTAACCTGACCTTCTCGCTTAGGCCTTCGCGCATCTCGGCGATGCTCTGCTGGCTGGGCTGGCTGGCATCGAGCAGATGCGCCCAGTCGTCGAGCCAGAGCTCGATCAACCCCTCAGTCATTTCCGGATGCCCTTGCAGCGCCAGCACCTTGTCACCCCAGGCAAAAGCCTGGTTATCGCACCACTGGCTACTCAACAGAGGCTGGGCGCCGTCAGGCAGCGAGAAGGTGTCGCCATGCCACTGAAAAATGCTGAACGCTGCAGGCAAATGCGCCAGCCAGGGGCTATCGACAGCTTCTGCGCGACGTTGCATGCGCTGCCAACCCGCTTCGGTGTAGGCCATACGGCGGATGCTCGCACCCAGTGCCTTGGCCAGCAGTTGGCCGCCCAGGCAGTGACCGATGATGGGAATGTCGCGTGCGATAAAGCGCTGCAACGCTGCCACTTCATCGGCGATCCAGGGCAACGGGTCATTGACGCTCATCGGCCCGCCCATCACGGCGACCGCCTTGGGCCGCTCCAGGTCGTAACCGTGCAGCTCGCCCAGGTCGACGCGCAGCACGTCGAAACCACAGCCACGCGCCTGCAGCACCTGCGCCAGATGGGCTGGCGGGCAATAATCGATATGCGTCAGGATCAGAACATCGGCCATGACTACCTCCGCCGCGCAGTCTGCGCGAGAAGGATTGGCAAGTCGAGGTGGGCTGGGAGTTGAAGCCATCGGCCGAACAGCCGGCCGATGGTCTGAGCTGATGGACGCCGCTGCAGTCCCTAACGCATGGCTGACGCTTTCACCTCCTGGGTAACGCCCCAGCCATCCATCTTGCCGCCCAGCGGGACGACGATGGACTCCAGGTCATGTTCGAACTCGCCGATACCGGCATGGGTGGCATACATCACTTTGCTGATTTGCAGGTGCCAGATGCCGTCCTCACGGGCGGATATCTGAGCGTTGAGCGACTCGCCGCGAAAGTTTCTGGCCGCCGTTCTGGCCCGTTCTTCGTCGGGAAAGATGGCGTAGAACTCGATCGGGTGAAACTGGGCGAAGTCGAATCCCCCTTCTTTCATCCGACGCAGCACCGACGTGCTGGAGTCTTCGTGGAAGGCTGTGCTCATAAACGACCCCCTCTCAGGCTATGGATGGATTAACCGCTTTCCCAATGCGACCGTCCTGCGGACGGTGTCGCGACTCCTACCGGAAACCTCTGAAAACGCCCTGCGTTTACAGAAGCACCCAAGTGGCGCCGCCCCGAGAATCGAGCAGATGCTCGATGTGTCTACTGCAAGCGTATCGACGACTGCCCGGCAGAACACCGAACTGAAACCGTCTCCCGTAGAGTAGCTGCTACGAGAGAGATTCGCGCTATACAGAAAGCCTTTGTGACAAAACCGGCGACCAGCGGCAATTGGCCAGCCTGAACGCCTCGCCCGAACTCATGGGCGACTGAGCCAGCCCATCAGCAACCTGTTGATCCAGCCCGGCGTGATCTGCCCTAGGGTGAACAGCAGCCCGAACTGCAGCCCTACCGGGCGATGCACAGTGCTGGCGTGGGCCTGCTTCCAGGCCGCTTCGGCGATCTGCTCGGCCGCCAGACGCACGCCCAGGCGACGCATCACCGGTGGACGCTGCGCCTGACTGCGAACCATCGGCGTGTCGACGAATGGCGGCATCAGGTCACCCACGCGGATGCCGTGTTCACGCCACTCCAGCTCCAGCGCCTCGGTAAGCCCACGCACGGCGAACTTGCTGGCCGAGTAGCTGGCCAGCTGTGGCACGCCATAGAGCGCCGAGGCCGAGCCCATATTGATCACTTGCGCCTCTGGCGTGACTTTGAGATAGGGATAGGCCGCATGGCAAAGATTGAGCACGCCGAGCACATTGATCTCTACCAGGCGTGCATGCTGCTCCAGCTCGATATCGGCGAAGGCGCCGGTGCGCAGAATGCCTGCGCCGTTGAACAACAGGCGCAACTGGCCGCCACTCTGCGCGCAGAAGTCAGCAAGCGCGGCGTTTACCGCCGCAGCATCGACCACATCCAGCTGCGCATGCCAGGCGCCGCCCAGCTCGGCGGCCAAGGCTGCCAGCGCCTTTTCATCGACGTCGAGCAACCCGACGCGCCAGCCCTGCGCGTGAAACAGCCGCGCGGTGGCGGCGCCAATGCCCGAGGCGGCGCCGCTGATGAGAATGTTGTTCATCACACACCCCGCTCACGGAGAAAGGCCGCCACACGGGCGATGGCGTAATCCGCCGCACGCAACATGCCGACATGCGCCTGGAACACGTGCCACAACCCCGGATAACGCTCCAGGCGCACGTTCACCCCTGCCGCCTTGGCGCGCTCGGCCAGGCGCAGGCTGTCATTTAGCAGCAACTCGTCTTCGCCCACCTGGATCAGCGTCGGCGGCAAGCGGCTGAGGTCGGCGAACAGCGGCGATAGGCCCGGATCGTTGCGCGGCAGGTCGGCCGGGCAATACAGCTGCGCAGCCTGTTCGACCCAGCTGGGGTGGAGCAGCGGATCGCCGGCCGGCGGCTCGTGCATCTGCTCGCCGGTGAAGTCGGTGACCGGCGAAAAGCACACCAGGGCGGCGGGCGTCGGCAGGCCGAGTTCGATAATGCGCAGGCAGCCGACCAAACTCAGGTTGCCGCCAGCCGAGTCGCCGCCAATGGCGATCTGTTCGGGCCTATAGCCGGCCTCCAACAATGCCTGGTAAGCCGCCACCACATCATCGCGCGCCGCCGGATAAGGATGCTCCGGCGCCAGGCGGTAATCCAGCGCGCAGACCTGCAGAGCAGCGCGCTTGGCCAGGCTGGCGCAGATGCCACGGTGCGTGTCCGGCCCACCGATCATGAAGGCGCCACCGTGCAGATAGAGCAGCACGCTACTGCTACTGACAGGCGGCCGGTGCCATTCGCACGGGCGCCCGGCCAGGGTATCGGCGCTGCGCGTTACGCCACGCGGCGTCAGGGTGATGGTGGTGAGTGCACGCAGCACACGACGCTGCCCAGCCACCGGCATCGGTGGCCGTACCAGGCCGCGGAAGAACAGACGCAGAAAGCCGCGCAACAGGCCGCGCAGCAGCATCTGCTCGGCGGCTGGGGCTTTGAAGTCAGCGGACGCAGTCATAGTCGGCAAGCTCCGGAGTACGGGTCATGAGGCGATAGGTGAAGGTGAACCCCGGCCAGTTGTTGGTGTGCTTGCCGGTAGCGGTCTTGTACCAGCTGTCGCAGCCCTGTTCCCATATCGTTCGATGAGTCGCCTGCTGCAGCTCGGCGTTGTAACTGCGCTGCACCGTCGGGCGCAGGTCGAGATAGCGTAGCCCCTGTTCGCGCAGCGCCTGCAGGCAGCCCATTACGTAGGCGTACTGGCTCTCGAGCATATAGAGAATGGAGTTGTGGCCGAGGTTGGTGTTCGGCCCGTAGAGCAGGAACAGGTTGGGAAAACCGCTGACGCTGATGCCCTTGTAGGCCTCGGCACCCTCCTTCCAGGCCTGATTCAGCTCCAGTCCATCGAGGCCGCGAATGCGCATCGGCGCGAGGAAATCGGTGGCGGTGAAACCGGTGCCGTAGATCAGCACATCGCAGGGGTGCTCACGACCATCGGCCGTCACCAGCGACTGCTCGCGCACCTCACGAATCGCCGAGTCGACGATCTCGACATTGGCCTGCGCCAGCGCCGGGAAGTAGTCGTTGCTGATCAGGATACGCTTGCAACCCATGGGGTAGTTCGGTTGCAACCGCTCACGCTTGCCGGCATCGGGCATCTGCCGCTGCAGGTGACGGGTGAAGCTGTGGCGGAACAGGCGCATCAGCCAGGGGAAGCGGATAAAGGCCAGCGCCCGGCCCTCGTGATGTAGGTATTGCAGGAGGCGGTCGGCGCGTTGCAGCAGGGGCAAACGCTGTTTTAGAGCAATCTCCCAGGGTCGATAGGCACGATCCGGCTTGGCCAGCACATAGGCAGCCGAACGCTGGAACAGGCTCAGGCTGGCTACCTTCGGCTGGATCTGCGGCACGAACTGGATCGCCGAAGCGCCGGTGCCGATTACCGCCACGCGCTTGCCGGTCAGATCCAGATCATGGCGCCAGCGCGCCGAGTGAAAAGCCTCGCCGCGAAAATGCGCCAGGCCGGGCAGTTTCGGGTAGGCCGGCCGATTGAGCTGGCCGCAGGCACTGACCAGCGCCTGCGTCTCGACCACTTCGCCCCCTGCCAGCTCGACGCGCCAGATACCGCGCGCGGCATCGAACTCGGCGCCGAGCACTTCGCTGTTCAGACGGATGTGCGGGCGTAGCCGGTGTTTCTCCACGCACTGCAGGATATAGGCGTGGATCTCCGCCTGCGGCGCGAACTTGCGCGACCAGTCGTGCTTGGGCTCGAAGGAAAAGGAATACAGGTGCGAGGGCACATCGCAGGCGGCGCCCGGATAGCTGTTGTCGCGCCAGGTACCGCCTACCTCGCCGGCCTTTTCCAGCAACAGGAAGTCGTCCTCGCCGGCCTTGCGCAACTGCATGGCCAGGCCCAGACCGGCAAAGCCGCTGCCGATGATCAACACGCGCCAGGGCGCGTTCGTACGGGGGTTGTTATTCATTGTGATGACCCGTGTATGACGATGAACCGATGCTACTTGCGCCCCCGCGTCCAGGTTATGGCATAGTCGGCCAGGATATTGTGATTTTCGGACAATCTATGTCAGCGCCCTGGCCCGCACGCCGCAGCATCACCAGCATTCAGTTGCTCACCCAGCTGGGGCTCGATCTGGGCCTGAGCCTGGACAGGTGCCTGCATGAAACGGGGCTCAGCCCGTTGCAGTTGGCCAGCCTGAACGGGGAGATCGAAGCGCAGCGTGAGCTGCAGCTGATCGCCAACCTGGTCGAGGCACTACCCGCAGTCGAAGATCTTGGCCTGCAGGCCGGCCGGCGCTACCACCTGACCACCTATGGCGCCTGGGGTTACGCCATTCTCAGCAGCGCCACGGTACGCCAGGCCGCCGAGCTGGGCCTGCGCTATCACGGCCTGACCTATGCCTTCACCCGCATCAGCCTGAGCGTGGATGACGCCATCGCCAGCCTGAATTTCGACGACAGCGCCCTGCCCCCGGCGCTGCATGATTTCATCGTGCAGCGCGACATGCTCGGTGCCCTGGTGGTCGTGCGTGAGCTGCTGGGCAGCACGCTGCAATTGCTGACCGTGGAGCTGCGCCAGCCTGCACCGGCTGACGTTTCACCCTTTATCGCCGCCTTCGGCCAGGTGCCACGCTTCGGCGCGGCGCACAATCGCCTGGGTTTTGCCGCTGATTTGCTGGACAACCCACTGCCACGAGCCAACCCGCAACTGGTCAGCGCCTGTGAACAGCAATGCCAGACGTTGCTGGCGCGCCATCAATGGCATCAGGGCCTGGCCGGGCGGGTGCGCCAACTTCTGTTGCAGTCGCCGGGACAGATCGCCGATATGGAACAGGTCGCAGAGCGCCTGCACCTGAGCAGCCGCACCCTGCGCCGGCGCCTGATCGAAGAAGGCACGAGCTTCCGTGCCCTGCAGGACGAAGTGCGCCAGGCGCTGGCCGTAGAGCTGCTGGCCGCCGGCGGTCTGAGTCTGGAAGAGATTGCCGAGCGCCTGGGCTATGGCGAGCTGTCGAACTTCATCCACGCCTTCAAGCGCTGGAAAGGCGTAACGCCGGGGCGTTATCAACGGGGCATGATGGTGTAACCAATGGTTTTGGTGGACTGTTCGCTGCGCTCCTGAGTACACCCTACGAGCTACGATTGGCCGGCTTTACGATCCATCGGAGTCACGTCCATGCAGCCTTCGCGGGCCTCCCGAAATTTGAAAGTCATCTTCACGCTGACAACTCGCCGACTGCGAGCTAGGGTGCCAGCCATGAATATCATCACGCTGCTTCTGCCCTACCAACCGCCCTGGGACTGGCAACAGTTCCACAGCCATTTCGCCCTGCGCGCGATTCCTGGGCTGGAGTCACTGAGCGCGGACAGCTACTGCCGCGGCTTCAGCATCGACGGCACACCCGGCTGGTTTCGGGTTGCCCCGCTGCCAGGGCAGAACGCGCTGGAACTGCGCTGCCGCCAGGCCTCGCCCGCACATCTCGATCAACTCGAACAGCGCGTGCGGCGCATGTTCGATCTCGACAGCGAGCCCGAGGCGATTGCCCTGCACCTGAGCACTGATGAACTGCTCGCGCCGCTGCTGCAGCGCAATCCCGGCCTGCGCCTGCCGGTGGCGTTCGATCCGTTCGAACAGGCGGTGCGCGCCATCGTCGGCCAGCAGGTCACGGTCAAGGCGGCGGTCACCATAGTCGGGCGCCTGGTGCAACGTGTCGGCGCACGGATCGAGACACCGGAAACGCTGGGCATCAGCCATCTGTTCCCCTCAGCACAGGCACTTGCCGAGGCCGACCTGAGCGGCATCGGTATGCCCGGCAAACGCGTGCAGTGCCTGCAGCATTTCGCCGCGCGCATTGCCGATGGCAGCCTGGCACTGCATCTGGCCGACGGCAGTGCAGCACTGATCGAGCAGCTATGCGCACTGCCAGGCATTGGCCCGTGGACAGCGGAGTACATCGCCCTGCGCGCGTTCGGTGAGGCCGACGCCTTTCCCGCCAGCGACCTGGGTTTGCTCAAGGCGCCGGTATGGGGAACGGAAGGTATCGATGCGCGCCGCCTAAAAGCACGCGCGGAAGCCTGGCGCCCGTGGCGCGCTTATGCGGCGGCGCATCTCTGGCATAACTATTCGGGAGGCTGAGTCATGCATTACCGCTACCACGACAGCCCCGTCGGTCCGCTGCTGATCGCAGCCGACGACAGCGGCCTGCAACTGCTGTTGATGGAGCTGGACAGCCGGCCCTGGCGCATCGAAGACCATTGGCGGCCCGCTGGCCGTGAGCTGGATGCCGTGTGCAGCCAGCTCGATGAATACTTCGCCGGCAAGCGCCGTCAATTCGAATTGCGCCTGGCGCCGAGGGGCACGGCATTCCAGCAGGCGGTCTGGCAGGCGCTGTTGGCCATTCCCTACGGTCGCACCTGCAGCTATTCGGAGCTGGCCAGTGTCATCGGCAGACCGCAGGCCGTACGCGCGGTGGGAACCGCCAATGGCGCCAACCCCATCTCCATCATCGTGCCCTGCCACCGCGTGATCGGCCGGGACGGCAGCCTGACCGGTTATGCCGGTGGCCTGCCGCGCAAGCAGCAGTTGCTGGAACTTGAAGGCGTGTTGCCGCCAGAGCAGGCGCAACTGGCTTTGTAGCCTAGGGCGCGGGTATGCGCGCCAGAGGCTCAGCACGCGGACGCAGGGGCAAAGCCAGAATCAGCCCTTCGCCCGAAGCGGGAAAGATGCCGGTCAGGGCGGTGATATTGACCTGATGGGAAACCAGCACCAATGGCGCGCCAGCAGGCAGTTGGTTGACCGAGCGAATCAGCTCGGCGGTCTGCTCGGCACCATCCTCGGGCTTGCCGAAGAACGAATCCAGCGCCGCGAATGGTTGTACCGGGCCGCGCTGCATGTTGCTGGCCGTGTCCAGCGCGCGGCACCAGCGACTGCTGAGAAGCCGCGGCTGTTCGATCCCCTGACGCGCGAGCAACTCGCCCCAGCGCCGGGCCTCGGCACGCCCTTGAGCATTGAGGTTGCGCTGGGTTTCGCATTGTCCCAGGCGAAAGTTCGCCGGGTCGCCCGTACCCGGCGCGGTGGCGTGACGCATGAGTATCAGCGCACGACCTTCGCGCAATGCCTGCCAGGCATCGGCGTTATCTGCCGCCACACTGAACAGCGGCAGCAGCACCAGGGCCAGCAGCCACAGGCGAGTCATATTCTGACGTTGCCGCGCGGCCCCATCAGCGCCCAGATGATCAGACCGATCACCGGCAACAGCACGATCAGCAGAATCCATAGAATCTTGATTCCAGTTTCCGCGTTGCTTTTGACCACGTTGATGATGGCCCAGATATCCAGGGCCAGGATGACCAGGCCGAGCAGCCCATTGAAGGTGGAACCCATGACGACACTCCTGTCTGAAAGGTTGCCTGCATAGGATAGTCGTTGATTGGCTGGGGTTCCCTCAGTCCCCCAGGCGCGGAAAACGGCTGGCGATATCGTCGCCCGTCCGCTCTGGCGTCTCGTCGCCAAGGCTCAGACGCACCGCCAGCACGTGCGGTTCTTCACCCAGGTCGAACCAGTGACGAGTGCCAGCCGGCAGCGTCAGCAGGTCGCCACACTCACCCTGCAGCACATACACGTAGCCATCCAGATGCACGCTGAGCTGGGCGAAACCACCCAGGAATAACCAGGTACTGGCGCTAGACTGCACTTGCTCGTCCAGATACCGAGCGCGCAGCTCCAGTTTCTGCGGATGATTGCGCTGCAGGTTGAACAGCTCCTGCTGCACATGCCCTTCCTTGCCCATGAATGCCTGCAGCCACAGACCATAGGCAGCGTCGAACTCGGCCTGCTCGCAACCAGGGCGCAACGCAGCCGGCAATTCCAGCTGGCGATAGTCGATGCCCACCGCAGACAGGGTGCTGGCGATATCGTCGGCGTGGTTGAGAACCTTGTTCGGCAGTTCCGGGGAGGTGTGCAGGTGGACGGCGAGGCTGCTCATGAAGGGTTCACTCGATTCAGGGCCGCTCGAGCGGCAGACGGGTGGCAATAACGAAGGCTGCCAGCAAGGCTACCAGACTGGCGATGGCGAAGGTCCAGGCCGGGCCCAGGCCCTTCCAGCTGTAACCGGCATACAGCGCGCCCAACGCACCACCGATGCCAGCCAGGCTGACATAGAGCGCCTGGGCCTGGCCCTGCTGGCGGTCCGCAAAACTGCGTTGCACGAAGTGGATGCAGGCGGCATGGAACGCGCCAAAGGTGGCGGCGTGCATGCACTGCGCCAGCAACAGAACCGGCAGGTACTGGGGCAGACTGCCCAGCAGCAGCCAGCGCACGGCGGTGATCAGGAAGCTGGCCAGCAGTACCGCGCGCAGTGAGTAGCGCTGCAGCAGGCGCGCCATGACCAGAAACAGCAGGATCTCCGCCACCACCCCCAGCGCCCAGAACAGACCGATGGCGCCACGGCTGTAGCCAACGCCCTCCAGGTGCAGAGTGAGGAAGGTGTAGTACGGACCGTTGCTCAGTTGCATCAGCCCGACGCAAACGTAGAACGCGAGGATGCCGGGGCGGCGCAATTGGCGCACAAAGCCCTCCGACTCCAGCGTGCTCGGACGCAGTACAGGCTGTGCATTGGGCACCCAGAAACTGCTGACGACGATACCGGCCATGATCACCAGCAGCGCCGCCGGATACGCGTCCAGGCTCAGCCACTCGAACAGCAGGCCGAGGCCGACCACGGCGACGATGAAGCCGATGCTGCCCCACAGGCGAATCTGGCTGTAACGCGCCGCCTGCTCGCGCAGATGGGCCAGGGTGATGACCTCGAACTGCGGCAGCACCGCATGCCAGAAGAAGGCGTGAGTGGCCATGATCAGCGCCAGCCAGGCGTAGCTCTGACTGAAGAAGATGCCGGCGAAGCAGACCAGGGTGCACAGCGCGCCGAAACGCACGATCAACAGGCGCTGCCCGGTGTGGTCACCCAGCCAGCCCCACAGGTTCGGTGCCAGACAGCGCATCAGCATGGGAATGGCGATCAGCTCGCCGATCCGAGCCGGAGAAAAGCCCAGATGATCGAAGTACAGCGCCAGAAACGGCGCCGTACCCCCGAGCAGAGCGAAGTAGAAGAAGTAGAAGCCGGACAGCCGCCAGTAAGGCAGTGCCGCGCGCGCCCAGGTCACAGTTGTGGCAGCACCGGTGTGGTGACGCGCACGTCGGCGTTCTGCGCGCGGTGACGCAGCAGGTGATCCATCAGCACGATGGCCATCATCGCCTCGGCGATCGGCGTGGCACGGATGCCCACGCAGGGGTCGTGACGGCCCTTGGTGATCACATCCACCGGGTTGCCATCGACGTCGATGGAGCGCCCCGGCGTGGTGATGCTCGAGGTCGGTTTGAGCGCCAGGTGGGCGATGATCGGCTGGCCGCTGGAGATACCGCCGAGGATGCCGCCGGCGTTGTTGGAGAGGAAACCTTCCGGGGTCAGCTCATCGCGGTGCTCGGTGCCACGTTGGGCAACGCAGGCGAAGCCGGCGCCGATCTCCACGCCCTTGACCGCGTTGATGCTCATCAGTGCATGGGCCAGTTCGGCGTCGAGGCGGTCGAAGATCGGCTCGCCGAGGCCCGGCATGACGCCTTCGGCGACCACGGTGATCTTCGCGCCGACCGAATCCTGGTCGCGACGCAGCTGATCCATGTAGGCCTCGAGCTCCGGCACCTTGTCCGGGTCGGGGCTGAAGAAGGCGTTCTCCTCCACCGAATCCCAGGTCTTGAAGGGAATTTCGATGGGGCCGAGCTGGCTCATGTAGCCACGGATGACGATGCCCTGGCTGGCCAGGAACTTCTTGGCGATGGCGCCGGCCGCCACACGCATGGCAGTTTCGCGCGCCGAGCTGCGGCCGCCGCCACGGTAGTCGCGGATACCGTACTTGTGGTGGTAGGTGTAGTCGGCGTGGGCCGGGCGGAACAGATCCTTGATCGCCGAATAGTCCTTGGACTTCTGGTCGGTGTTGCGGATCAGCAGGCCGATGGAGCAACCGGTGGTCTTGCCCTCGAACACGCCGGAGAGGATTTCCACCTCGTCGTCTTCCTGACGCTGCGTGGTGTGGCGGCTGGTGCCCGGCTTGCGGCGATCGAGGTCGCGCTGCAGGTCTTGCAGAGTAATCTCGACACCAGGCGGGCAACCGTCGACGATGGCGACCAGCGCCGGGCCATGGCTTTCGCCAGCGGTGGTGACGGTGAACAGCTTGCCGTAGGTATTGCCGGACATGGGAAGACGCTCCGCGAAATTCAGCTCAGGCCCGGCGCTGCGCAGGCCCGATTCACAAGGTGGGCGAGTATACCTGCCGATAACTTGCAGTTCACCCCGAACCTTGGCCAGCCGAACGCGTCCAATGCCAGTCTGCCACTACCCAACCCTCATCATGCTACGAGCCCTGCTCTTGTCCCTCACCCTGATCAGCGGCCTGGCCCAGGCCAACACCACCCGACAACTGCCCATCAGCCTCGACACCGACCAGGGCACCCTGTACGGCAGCCTGCTGGTGCCGCAAAGCGACAAGCCGGTGCCGGTGGCGCTGCTGATCGCTGGCTCCGGCCCCACAGACCGCAATGGCAACAACCCTCAAGGCGGCCATAACGATGCACTGAAGAAGCTGGCCCAGGTCTTGGCGCGTAATGGCGTCGCCAGCCTGCGCTATGACAAGCGCGGCGTCGCCGCCAGCCGCGCCGCCACGCCGGACGAAAAGGACCTCAGCGTCGAGCGCTATGTGGCCGATGTCGAAGACTGGGCCAGGCTGCTCAGGGACGATCCGCGTTTTGATCGACTGATTCTCATCGGTCACAGTGAAGGCGCACTAATCGCCAGCCTGGCCGCGCCTGGCAGCCAGGCCGATGCCCTGGTGTCCATTGCCGGCCCCGCCTACCCCATCGGCCAGGTGCTGGACATGCAACTGGCCATGCGCCTGCCGCCGCCGCTCCTGGCCGAGAGCCGGCACATCCTCGCCAACCTGATCCGCGGCAAGCTGCAGCCCGAGGTGCCCAAGGAACTGCAAGCGATCTATCGCCCCAGCGTGCAGCCCTACCTGATCAGCCTGCTGCGCCAGGACCCGGCAGAAAACTTCGCCGCGCTGCAGATTCCCACGCTGATCGTGCAAGGCACCCACGACGCCCAGGTCAGCCCGGACAACGCCGAGGTGCTCAAGCAGGCCAAGCCCGATGCCGAACTGGTGATGATCGCCGGCATGAACCACGTCATGCGCATCACTCCAGCGCCCTGGAACGAACAGCTGGCGTCCTACGACGATCCGCAGCTACCCTTGGCCCGTGCGCTGGGCGAGCGGATCCTCTCCTTCATTCGCTCCAGTGCTGAGGAAAATGGCCGATAACGCATCGAAGGCCACCGGACAGTACACAGGATGCCCATGAGCGAAAACCCAGCCCCGCAGGCACCAGCGCCAGATGCCGAAGCTGCGACAAGCGAAACGCCTGCCGCGCCGCATCCCTGGGCGGACCTGCCAGCCGAGCAATTCAGCCTGCTGCGTCTGGCGCCACTGCCCGTCGACCGGGAAACCGGTCCGCGGCCGTTGCGCTTCGTCCAGCTTGGCCGGGTGGAGCGTCATGGCAAAGACACGAGCCTGCTGCGCCTGACCATCCAGGTGCCCGGCCAGCGTCTGCATCGCCACAACAACCTGCTGGAAGTCTGGGCCGACCATCAGCGCAAGGAGGTTCGCTTCGGCCCGGACAAGGGCCTCAGCGTGGAGCCGGCCAATCGCGGCCTGGGGCGCTTTCTCATGGCCCAGGGCATTGCCTGGGCGCGCAAGCAGTACGCGCACTATCAGGTCGAGGGCGCCGCCCTGCCGACCAAGGACAATTTCAACGACGCCGCCCGCGCCCGCCGTGACCACGCGCTGAAGGCGCAGGGTTTCACCATCGAGTACAGCGACCCGTTGCAACTCAAACCCTTCTACAGCGCACCGCGAGTCAGCTCGCTGCATGGCGACTGGCATGCCGAGAAGGTGCAGATCATCGAGTTGCTGGACGCCGCTGCGATGCTGCAGCAGGCCGACCAGACGCTGCAGGAGCAGGACGTCAAACTGCGCAAGCTGGAAGATCGGCTCGAGCGCCTCAAGCGTGAAGACAGTGGCCTGCGCTTCACCATCACCTGCCTGGTGGCGTTCAGCCTGTTTCAGGCGGGTCTGCTGATCTGGATCGCCACGCGCTGATTCATCGCGGCTGAAGCGGAATGCTGAACGTAGGTTAATGATGCCATTCTCGGCATGGATCGGCGGACTGTTCGCTTCGCTCCTGAGTCCGCCCTACGCCCTTGAGCGGTCGGTGTTCCGATCCGCCCTACGCCCGTCCTGAAGCGAAGTGCCGCCAGCCGCTCCTACGATGGGCGTAGGCGTAGGAGCGGCTTCAGCCGCGAAAAATCATCCGCTTAGCCATTCACCCGCGAACGAAACAGTTCCTGATGCTCGCGACACTGCTTGGCCGCCAGCAGGAACACGCCATGGCCGCCGTGCTGAAAGTCCAGCCAGGTGAAATCCACTTCCGGGTACAGCGCTTCGACATGCACCTGGCTGTTGCCCACTTCGACGATCAGCACGCCACGCTCGGTCAGGTGATCGGCCGCCTCGGCCAGCATGCGTCGCACCAGATCCAGTCCATCATCGCCGCAGGCCAGGCCCATCGCCGGCTCATGCTGGTATTCGGCCGGCATGTCGGCGAAATCCTCGGCGTCGACATAAGGCGGGTTGGAGACGATCAGGTCGAAACGCTGCCCCGGCAATCCGGCGAAACCATCGCCCTGCACGCAGTAGACGCGCTCCTCCAGGCCATGACGCTCGATATTGAGGTTGGCCACCTCCAGTGCGTCGAACGACAAGTCACCCAGCACCACTTCCGCTTCGGGGAATTCGTAGGCGCAGGCGATGCCGATGCAGCCGGAACCGGTGCACAGATCGAGAATGCGCGCCGGTTCGGTTGGCAGCCAGGGGGAGAAATGACGGTCGATCAGCTCGGCGATCGGCGAGCGCGGCACCAGCACGCGTTCATCGACGACGAAGGGCAAACCGCAGAACCAGGCCTCGCCCAACAAGTAGGCGGTGGGTACGCGCTCTTCGATGCGGCGCTTGAGCAGCGTCTGCAGGTGAGCGTGCTCGTCGTCTTCCAGGCGGCAATCGAGATAGGCGTCGGAAATTTCCCAAGGTAGGTGCAGCGCACCGAGCACCAACTGGCGGGCTTCATCCCAGGCATTGTCGGTGCCGTGGCCGAAGAACAGTTGCTCGGCCTGAAAACGACTGACGGCCCAGCGGATGTAATCACGCAGGGTACGTAAACGGGTAGTGAGAGCAGTCACGGGCGGCCTCCGGGTGAAAAGTGCGGAAGTTTAGCCCAGTGCGGGTGGCCAGCGCATGAATGACGGGTTAACGAGTGTTCATGAGCGCTCGCGCTTCTTGCGCAGTGCATCATCATCAGGACGGCGCAGCTCGCGCAGAACGGCGATGGCCACGGCGATCGAGAACAAAAGCCAGAAATGCGGGGAAAACTGCGACAAAAGTGACATGGCAACTCCTTTTGCGTACGACCCTGAGTCCTTCAGGGCAGTTCCGATTCTGCTCCGGCAAAATGCACCGAGCAAGCCTTGGCGCAGATAGAGGTTCACAGAGCGCCCTGGCAAGCGGACAATGGCACATTATCACCATCAGCCAGGAGCCCGAGATGTCCCATCCGCAAACCATGTTCCAGCTCACCGGTCGTGGCCACGCACCGGCCAGCCTGAACAATGCGACCCTGCTGATCATCGATGCCCAGGAAGAGTACCGCAGCGGCGTCCTCGCGCTGCCGGGCCTGGACCCCGCACTGGCAGAGATCGCCAGTCTGCTGGCAGCAGCGCGCAGTGCCGGTGCCGACATCGTTCACGTCAAACACCTCGGCATTCCCGGCGGCCTGCTCGACCCCAGCGGCCCGCGCGGTCGTCACCTGCCGGAAGCAGCCCCGCTGGCGGGCGAGATCGTCGTGGAGAAACGCCTGCCCAACGCCTTCGCTGGTACCGAGCTGCATGACCGCCTGCAGGCGCTCGGCCATCTTGACCTGATCGTCTGCGGCTTCATGACTCATTCCAGCGTCAGCACCACCGTGCGCGCAGCCAAGGACTACGGGTATCGCTGTACCCTGGTCGATGCTGCCTGCGCTACCCGCGACCTGCCTGCACCGGATGGCAGCGTGATAGCCGCCGCCGAGGTGCACCGCATCGAGATGATCGCCTTGGGCGACAATTTCGCCACCTTGGTACCGCACGCCAAATCGCTGGTGTGAAACCCGTAGCAGTATCGCCAGCGCTGCGGAACCCGGACGCGACCAGCCGGTCATACCGGCGATAAGCCAAAGGAAATCGGAATGAAGCTGTCCGACGATTTCGATGCACGCCGCTTGCGCCCGCGCCGGCCGAAAAACTGGCGCCTGCGTATCGGAGCCGGCCTGGGCGCCCTGCTCGCCGCCTTCGGCATTCTGCTGGCGATGGCGGGCGTCGCCTCGCTGGCAGGCCGCGCGCCGGTACTGGGTACGCTCAACGACTCCACTGGCGAGGCCACCGTCCTGCTGCTGCTCGGCCTGTTCCTGTTGTGGGCCGGCATCGCCTTCTGGCGTCGCTGCCGCAGACGCCTGCGTCGCCCCAGCGATCTGAGCCTGTCGCCATCACTGATGAAAAAGCGCGACTGATCACCCGAAAACACAGCACCAAAAACCGTAGGAGCCGGCTTGCCGGCGATGCTCTTCTTCAATCGAATTGATGATCGCCCGCAAGCGGGCTCCTACAAATTCGTCTTTCTACGCTTACACGGCTGGCATTTGGGTAAAATGCCAGCCTGTTTCGCGGAGCCACCGATGCAAGACGACGACTTTTCCCTGTTCCAGGCCGAGCTGCGCGGCGTCAAGCCGATCAAGCACGACCGCGCCGATACCGGCAAACCCAAAACTGACCGTAAACAGTTCAACACCCTGCGCCAGGCTGCGACCATCAGCCAGGGCGAGACCAAGGTGGACGGGCTGTCCGACCAGTTCGTCATCGACGTTGGCGCTGAAGACCCGCTGTACTGGGCCGGCAACGGTGTGCAGGACGGTCAGATGCGCAAGCTCAAGCTGGGCCAGATTCCGTTCGACGGCAGCCTCGACCTGCACGGCATGAGCGTCGAGAAAGCGCGCGACACGCTGTGGGAATTTCTCGCCGAAGCCACCAAGCTGGAAATTCGCTGCGTACGCGTCACCCACGGCAAGGCGGTGCGCATGGATGGGCGCAAGCCGATGATCAAGAGCCATGTGAACACCTGGCTGCGCCAGCACCCGCAGGTGCTGGGGTTCAGCTCCTGCCTGGCCAAGCACGGCGGCACCGGCGCGGTGTATATCATCCTCAAGCGCACCATGATGGATGGTCGCGACGAGTAATCAGAGAACCTGGCACTCTTGCCAGGCCCCTGTCGGCGCCCTACCCTGCGCCCATTCGATACCCAACAGGATTTTCCATGTCCCTGGAACAACAGTACACCGCGATCCTTGGCCAGCTTGGCGAGGACGTTTCCCGCGAAGGCCTGCTGGACACGCCCAAGCGCGCCGCCAAGGCCATGCAGTACCTCTGCCGTGGCTACCAGCAGACGCTGGAAGAGGTCACCAACGGCGCGCTGTTCAGCTCCGACAACAGCGAGATGGTGCTGGTCAAGAACATCGAGCTGTATTCGCTGTGCGAGCATCACCTGCTGCCGTTCATCGGCAAGGCTCATGTTGCCTACATCCCCAACGGCAAGGTGCTCGGCCTGTCCAAGGTAGCGCGCATCGTCGACATGTACGCCCGCCGCCTGCAGATCCAGGAAAACCTCAGCCGGCAGATCGCCGAAGCCATTGAGCAGGTTACCGGCGCACTCGGCGTGGCGGTGGTCATCGAAGCGCAGCACATGTGCATGATGATGCGCGGCGTGGAGAAGCAGAACTCCTCCATGGTCACCTCGGTGATGCTCGGCGAATTCCGCAGCAACCCGGCGACCCGCGGCGAATTCCTCAATCTGGTTCGTTGAGCCAAGCCCCAGACGGCGGTCGCTCACTTCGGTGAACGGCCGTCGGCATTTCAGGAGTTAGAAACATGTTGCTCAAAGCCCTTCGTATCGGCCTGGGTCAGCTCGTCGTGTTCGCCGACTGGATCAGCCGCCCGCGCAAGCTAAAGCGCAGCCCCGAGGCGCAAGCCGAAGTCGAACGCGCCACGGCCAATCTGGCGCTGTACCAGTTCCACGCCTGCCCGTTCTGCGTCAAGGTGCGGCGCACCCTGCACCGCCTGAACCTGCCGGTGCAACTGCGCGACGCCAAGAACGACGCCGAACATCGTCAGGCGCTGGAGCAGCACGGCGGCCGCATCAAGGTGCCGTGCCTGCGCATCGAGGAAAACGGCCAGAGCACCTGGCTGTACGAATCCAAGGCGATCATCGCCTATCTGGATCAGCGCTTCGCGGGCTGAACCGCGCTTTCGTAGGAGCCGGCTTGCCGGCGATGCTTCTGCGTAAAGGATCGCCGGCAAGCCGGCTCCTACAGGTTCAGAGTTCGACACCTAAACTTCGCCCAGTCCTGTAGCCCGGATGCAATCCGGGAACGGTCAAGCCCTCTGGTGGCGCTGCAGAGCGCAATCAGAACGTAGGGCGGGTGAAACCCGCCAGCGCGCCAATGGCGGGTTTCACCCGCCCTACGCTTCAATGCCGTAGGTCTTGAGCTGGTCGAGGAACTGCGCTTCGTCCAACACCTTCACCCCCAGCTCGCCGGCCTTGGCCAGCTTCGAGCCGGCGCCTGGCCCGGCCACCACGCAGTGGGTCTTGGCCGAGACGGAACCGGCCACCTTGGCGCCCAGGCTCTCCAGCTTTTCCTTGGCCACGTCGCGACTCATCACTTCCAGGGTGCCGGTGAGCACCCAGGTCTGGCCAGCCAGCGGCAGGCCTTCGGCAACTTTCTTCTCGCTTTCCCAGTGCATGCCGAAGTCACGCAGCTGCTGCTCGATCGCACGAGCCAGTTGAGCGTTTTCAGCCACGTCGAAGAATTCACGCACGGCCTTGGCCTGTTTCTCCGGCAGGGCCTGACGCATGTCCAGCCAATCGCCGCCAAGCACGCCTTCCAGGCTGCCGAAACGCTCCGCCAGCTTCTGCGCCGCGCCTGGGCCAACAGAGGGAATATTCAGTTTGTCGAGCATGCCCCCAAGGGTGGCGACAGCCGAGAACTCGGCGCTCAGCTCTCCCTCTTCCTGCAGTTCGAGACCGCACTCACCCAGCAAGGCGCTGATCACCTGCTGATTGTGTTCATCCTCGAAGAAGCTGTGGATCTCATGCGCGACTTCCAGACCAATGTCCGGCAGATAGGTCAGCACTTGCGGCAGTGCCTTGCGCACACGCTCCAGCGAGGCTAGGGAGCGCGCCAGCACCTTGGCGGTTTCCTCGCCCACATCGGGGATACCGAGCGCATAGATGAAGCGCGCCAGGGTCGGCCGCTTGCTGTCCTCGATGGCCTTCAGCAGCTTGTTGCTGGAGACTTCGGCGAAGCCTTCCAGGCCGATGATCTGTTCGAAGGTCAGCTTGTACAGGTCGGCCGGCGAGCCGATCAGCTTCTCGTCCACCAGTTGCTCGATGGTCTTGTCGCCGAGGCCTTCGATATCCATGGCGCGGCGCGAGACGAAGTGGATGATCGCCTGCTTGAGCTGCGCCTGGCAGCTGAGGCGACCGACGCAGCGATACACCGAACCTTCGCTGATCGACTCCTTGCCCTTGCTTCGCTTGACCAGTTGCGTGCGCTCCACCGCCGAGCCGCACACCGGGCATTGCTCGGGAATGTGCACCGGGCGCGCGTTCTCCGGGCGACGTTCGGGCACCACGGCCATCACCTGCGGGATCACGTCGCCAGCACGGCGGATGATCACCGTGTCACCGATCATCACGCCCAGGCGCGCCACCTCATCCATGTTGTGCAACGTGGCGTTGGCCACCATCACACCCGCCACCTTGACCGGATTCAGACGCGCCACTGGCGTCACCGCACCGGTACGCCCGACCTGAAATTCCACGTCGAGCAGCTCGGTCAGCTCTTCCTGCGCCGGGAACTTGTGGGCGATGGCCCAGTGCGGCGTGCGCGCACGAAAGCCCAACTGTTGCTGGTCCTCGATATTGTTGACCTTGAACACCACGCCATCGATGTCATAGGCCAGGCTCATGCGCCGCTCGCCGATATCTCTGTAGTAATCCAGGCAGGCCTCGACGCCCCTGGCCAGCTTCAGTTCGCGACTGATGGGTACGCCCCAGGCCTTGAGCTGCTGCAGCATGGCCACCTGGGTGCCCGGCAGCTCCCCGCTGACCTGACCAACGCCATAGCAGCAGAACTCCAGCGGGCGGCTGGCGGTGATCTTCGGGTCGAGCTGACGCAGGCTGCCGGCAGCGGCATTACGCGGGTTGGCGAAGGTCTTGCCGCCGCTCTCGGCCTGCCGCGCATTCAGTTCCTCGAAACCAGCCTTGGGCATGAACACTTCGCCGCGCACTTCCAGCACCTGCGGCCAGCCCTCGCCCTGCAGCTTGAGCGGCACGTTGCGGATGGTGCGCACATTGCTGGTGATGTCTTCGCCGGTGCTGCCGTCGCCGCGCGTGGCGCCGCGCACCAGCTGGCCGTTCTCGTAGCGCAGGCTGACGGCCAGACCATCGAGCTTGGGTTCGCAGCTGTACTCGATCTCGGCGCCGCCGCCGAACAGGTCGCTGCCCTGTACGCCGAGGCCGTTCTGCACGCTGCGGTCGAAGGCACGCAAATCATCCTCATCGAAGGCGTTGCCCAAGCTGAGCATGGGCACTTCGTGACGCACCTCGCCGAAGGCGCTGAGCGCCTCACCGCCGACACGCTGGGTCGGCGACTCCGGCGTGACCAGCTCCGGATGCTCGGCCTCCAGCGCCTGCAATTCGCGGAACAGACGGTCGTACTCGGCGTCCGGCACGCTCGGTTCGTCCAGCACGTAGTAACGGTAGTTGTGCGCGTCCAGCTCGTTGCGCAGTTCGGAAATACGTTGGGCGGCGTCGGTCATGCTCGGTCTCTCAAACGAAAAGAGCAGCCTTGGCTGCTCTCTTTCGACTTCGTGTACGGGTCAGCGTTTCTGGGTCAGTTGCCGGCGCTCGAATTCGACGATGCGCTGGCGATAGTGTTCGATGGTCTGCGCAGTCATCACGCTGCGCTGGTCGTCCTTCAGCTCACCGCCCAGCTCGTGGGCCAGCTTGCGTGCAGCAGCGACCATCACGTCGAAGGCCTGCTTCGGATGACGCGGGCCAGGCAGGCTGAGGAAGAAGCTCACCGCGCGGGTGCTAAAGCCTTCGATATCGTCGAGATCGAAGGTGCCCGGCTTGAGTGCGTTGGCCATGGAGAACAGCACCTCGCCATTACCCGCCATGCTCTCGTGACGATGGAAGATGTCCATCTCACCGAAGCGCAGACCACTTTCGAGGATGTTCTGCAGCAGCGCCGGGCCCTTGAAGCCGAAGTCGTCGCGGGCGACCACGTTGATCACCAGCACCTCTTCTACCGGTGCGGCATCGGCAGCCGGCTTGGAGGTTTTCTTCGGCTCGACGGGTTCGTCATCGACCGGGTTGAGCAGAGTCGGCACCGGCTCATCGACGGCCAGGTTGAGGTCGCCCTGTTGTGGCTCGTTGCGCGGACGACGTGGCAGGTCCTTGGCGCTCATCGACGGTAGTTCGTCTTCGTCCAGCTGCGGCTCGTGGTCGCGATTTACCACACGTGGCGTACTGAGCAAATCTGGGTCACTGTCGTCATCAGGCATGTTGGCGAAGCTGCGGTCGAGCCTGAATTTGAGCTTGCCCTTGCCACCGCGCATACGGCGCCAGCCGTCGAAAAGGATGCCAGCGATAACGATGATGCCAATAACGATCAGCCACTCGCGCAGACCGAATTCCATGAAATACCTGACCCTTAAAAATTCTGGTGAAAAAAAGATCCAATCAACCGGATCACAACTCGACTATAAAACGCGGCGCCAACTTCATGTTCTATCTGACGTTTTCCGCGTGTAACAAAAGTGGGCAATAAGCTAGCACGACGAAAGGCAACTTTACACAGGGAGCCACATAAGGTTTTGCCTGTATTCAGTTAATCTCGCGGCGCTCTGCCATCACGCCTCCACCATCGCCAGCGCCTCCTCGACATCCACCGCCACCAGACGCGAGCAACCCGGCTCGTGCATGGTGACCCCCATCAACTGATCGGCCATTTCCATGGCGATCTTGTTGTGGGTGATGTAGATGAACTGCACCGTGGCTGACATCTCCTTGACCAGTCGCGCGTAGCGCCCGACGTTGGCATCGTCCAGCGGTGCATCCACTTCGTCCAACATGCAGAACGGCGCCGGATTGAGCTGGAAGATGGAAAACACCAGTGCCAAAGCTGTCAATGCTTTCTCTCCACCGGAGAGCAAATGAATGGTGCTGTTCTTCTTGCCCGGGGGCCGCGCCATGATGGTCACACCGGTATCGAGTAAATCTTCGCCGGTGAGTTCCAAATAAGCGTTGCCGCCACCGAAAACTTTTGGGAAGAGCGCCTGCAAACCGCCATTGATCTGATCGAAGGTGTCCTTGAAACGATTGCGCGTTTCCTTGTCGATCTTGCGGATGACGTTCTCCAGGGTTTCCAAGGCCTCGACCAGATCTGCGTCCTGCGCATCCAGGTAGCGCTTGCGCTCGGACTGCTGCTGATACTCGTCGATGGCCGCGAGGTTGATCGGCCCGAGACGGGCGATGCGCGCGGCCATGCGCTCCAGTTCTTCTTCCCAGGTGCTCTCGCTGGCTTCGGCCGGCAGCGTGGCGATCACCCCGTGCAGGTCGTAGTTGTCCTCGGCGAGCTGGTCGGCCAGCGCCTTGCGCCGCACGTTGAGCGACTGCCAGTCCATGCGCTGTTGCTCCAGCTGGCTGCGTAGCAGTTGCGCCTGTTGTTCCGCCTGGGTGCGGCGCTTCTCCGCGTCGCGCAGTTCGCGATCAGCGTCCTCCAGCGCCAAACGCGCCTGACGCAGTTCGTCGTCCACCGCCATGCGCCGCTCGAGCAGTTCTTCGAGCTTAATGCGCAGCTCTTCCAGCGGCGCCTCGCCCTCTTCCAGATTCAGCGACAGTTGCTCGCGCCGCTCATGCAGGCGCTCGGCCTGCATCTCCAGACGCTCCAGCGCCTGACGGGTGGAGTCGTGCTGCGCCTTGAGCGAGCCGACGCGCACCGCCAGTTGATGGGCATGGTCCTTGTGCTGACGCGCGTCCTGGCGCACACGGTCGAGACGCTCGCGCAGACTGTCGCGGCTGGCCAGCAGGCTCTCACGCTGCTCGTTATCCAGCGCCATGGCGTCCAGCGCATCCTGCAATTGCAGGCGCGATTCGCCCAGTTGCTCCTGCTCGATCTCGCGCTGCTCGGCCGCTTCCTGCAGTTCGTCCTGCAGACGGCGACGGCGCAGGCCCAACTGCTCGGCTTTGGCCTGGCTGGCGGACAGCTTTGCCTTCAGCTCACTCACCTGGCGCGCCAGTTCCTGGCCATGACGGCGTTGCTGCTCACGCTGTTCTTCCTGAAGACGTTGCTCGTCGCGCAGCGCCAGCAGGCGTTCATCCAGTTGCGCCAGGGCCGCCTCACGTTCCTCGCGCTCCAACTGCAAGCGCTCCAGCTCCTGGCCACGAGCCAGCACACCGCTATCGGCCTCGGCGGCGCGACGCACGCGCAGGAAATGCCGGCCGACCCAGTAGCCGTCGCGGCTGATCAGGCTCTCGCCATCGGCCAGTTGCCCACGAGCGGCCAGCGCCTGCTCCAGGGATTCGACCGGGCGCACGCCGGCCAGCCAGGGCGACAGGTCATGGCTCGATTCGACCTTGTCCAGCAGGCTACCGGCACGGCGCGCGCCGCCCTTGGCGGGGCTGGCCAGGCGCAGTTCGCCCTGCTCCAGCGCGGCGAAATCCAGCCCGGCGAAATCGTCCAGCAGCACGGCCTGCAGGTCGGCACCGAGCACAGTTTCCACCGCCAGCTCCCAGCCGGCTTCCACCCGCAGACCTTCGGCCAGGCGCGGGCGCTGCAGCAGGTTCTGCTCGCGCAGCCACTCGCCAGCACCCTGCCCCGGATCGAGTGCCGCCTGTTGCAGCGCCTCCAGCGACGCCAGACGGCCGTTCAGGCGTTGCAGCTCGCCTTGCGCCTGCTGCTGGGCCTGACCGGCCTGCTGCAATTCCTCGCGCAGTTGCTGCAGGCGCTCGGCCTGTTGCTCTTCGGCCAGGTGCAGGGCTTCCTGCTCCAGCTCACCGGCAGCGAGCTGTTCGTTCAGTTCGAGAATGGCGGCGTCTTCGGGGTCGGCCACCAGTTGCTGCAATTCTTCGTTAAGACGACGTTGGCGTTCTGCCAGACGCTCCAGGCTCTGTTCCAGCTGGGCGATGCGCGACTGCTGCACTTCGGCCTGGCGACGCGGCTCGGCGCTGCGCTGGTTGAAACCGTCCCACTGCTCCTGCCAGCCGTGCATGGCGACTTCGGCCTCTTCCAGGCTGGCAGCAGACTCCTCGGCAGCAGCGGCGGTCATCTCCTGCTCGGGCAGGAGCATTTCCAATTCTTCACCGAGGGTGGCCAGCCGGGTGCGGTCGTGGCCTAGGTGCGACTCAGTTTCCAGACGCGCCTTTTCTGCCTCGCGCAGGTCATCCTGCAACTGGCGCAGGCGCTGCTGGCCATGCTGGATGCTCTGCTCGACGCGGGCGATATCGCCACCCACGGAATAGAAGCGGCCCTGCACCAGGTTGAAGCGCTCGCTCAATTCGTGATGGCCATCGCGCAGGCGCTCGATGCTGGCGTCGGCGCTGCGCTGCTCGGCCACCAGGGCCTCGAAGGCCACTTCCTGATCGCCGATCACCTGCTCTCGGCTGCCGACCTGCTGGTTCAGGCTCTGCCAGCGCAGGGCCAGCAGTTGCGCCTTGAGCTGGCGCTCCTCGGCCTTGTATTCCTGGTACTTCTCCGCCGCCTGGGCCTGACGGTGCAGACGCTCGAGCTGGCGCTCCAGTTCTTCGCGCAGGTCGCTAAGGCGCTCCAGGTTCTCCTGGGTACGGCGGATGCGGTTTTCGGTCTCGCGGCGGCGCTCCTTGTACTTGGAGATGCCGGCGGCTTCCTCGATGAAATTGCGCAGCTCTTCGGGCTTGGCCTCGATCAGCTTGCTGATCATGCCCTGCTCGATGATCGAGTAACTGCGCGGCCCCAGGCCGGTGCCGAGGAAGATATCGGTGATATCGCGGCGCCGGCACTTGGTGCCGTTGAGGAAGTAGGTGTTCTGCCCGTCGCGGGTCACCCGACGGCGAATGGAAATCTCGGCGAAGGCCGCGTATTCGCCCACCAGCGAGTTGTCGCTGTTATCGAAGATCAGCTCGATGGAGGCCTGGGTCACCGGCTTGCGTGTGTTGGAGCCGTTGAAGATGACGTCGGTCATCGACTCACCACGCAGGTTCTTCGCCGAGCTTTCACCCATCACCCAGCGCACGGCGTCGATGATGTTCGACTTGCCGCAACCATTGGGCCCGACCACCGCCGCCATGTTGCTGGGAAAGCTTACCGTCGTCGGATCGACGAAGGACTTGAAGCCCGCCAGCTTGATGCTCTTCAGGCGCATCTGGGCTTAGCGCTCGGCCAGGGTTGCCAGCACCAGCTGGCAGTTGTGCTGACCGTAGGCTTGCAGCACTTCGCGGGCACGCTCGTTGTCACGGGCGATGATCGCCTGCAGCAGGCTGGCGAAGGTGCCCATGAACTGGCCCATCTCGCCTTTGCGCCGCTCCAGCGCCAGGTGGTAGGTGCGGCTGATGGCCGGCAGCAGGTTCTCCAGGGTTTCCTGCAGGTACGGGTTGTCGGCGAAGGGAAAGGCCGCACGCATCACGTCGAAGCTGTTCTCGACGAAGGCGCCGATATCGCCACGCTCCAGGCTGGCCAGCAGGCGCTGCTGGATATCGATGAAGGGCGCCAGGTCGGTCTCCACCTTCCAGCGCTCGATCACCGCGCGCGCCAGCATGATGTAGAGCTCGATGCTCAGTGCGTAGAGGCTGGTGACGTGGTGCGGGGTCAGTTCGCTGACCTGGGCGCCTCGGCGCGGCAGGATCACGATCAGGTGGCGGCGTTCGAGAATCAGCAGCGCTTCGCGCACCGAGCCACGGCTGACGTTGAGGGCCTGGGTAACCTTCTGCTCCTGAATGCGCTCACGTTCCTTGAGCTCACCGCGAATGATGCGTTCGGCCAGGTAATGGGCAATTTGCTCGGCGAGGCTGTCCGGGGCCTTGAACGTCATGACATTCCTTATTTGCGTCGATCCAGGGGCAGGCGGTCGAGTCTGGGAGCCCCGCCACGGCTGGGCGGGAGCAAGAAAATCTGGCGGCGAGTGTAACACAGGGTGTTACCCCGCCAAGCGTCCCCACGAGGCACTTTCCGTTCTAAAGGTTGGCCGTGGAAGTCTGGCCACGAAAATGGATTGTCCTACAATCCGAGGTAAAACCCAGAACAATAATGACTTGGAGAATCCGATGTTCGAACGCCTGCCGTCGCGCTGGATGCTCGCCCTGAAGAAGGTCGGCTACTGGATCTGGATGATCCCGGTACTGGGCATCCCCCTCAGCTATTACTGGTCGCAGGGCAGCGCGCACGCCGACGCCTGGCCCTGGCTGGTGATCATCGTGGTGTTCGGTGTCATTCCCTTGCTGGACTTCATTGTCGGTCGCGACCCGGCCAACCCGGATGAGTGCGACGAAGTGCCGGCCCTCGAAGCCCAGGGCTACTACCGACTGCTGAGTCTGGCCACGGTGCCACTGCTGCTGGCGATGCTGGTGTGGAGCGGCTGGATATTCGCCAGTTACGAGGGCTGGAGCTGGGTCGGCCAGCTCGGCTGGGTGCTGTCGGTCGGCACGGTGATGGGCGCCATCGGCATCACCGTGTCGCACGAGCTGATCCACAAGGACCCGACACTGGAGCAGAACGCCGGCGGCCTGCTGCTGGCAGCGGTGTGCTACGCCGGCTTCAAGGTCGAACATGTGCGCGGCCATCACGTGCATGTATCGACGCCCGAAGATGCCTCCTCCTCACGCTTCGGCCAGAGCCTGTACGCCTTTCTGCCGCATGCCTACAAGCACAACTTTCTCAACGCCTGGAAGCTCGAGGCCGAGCGTCTCAAGCGGCGCAGCTTACCGGCCCTGCATTGGCGCAACGAGCTGATCTGGTGGTACGCCATCAGCGCGCTGTTCCTGCTCGGCTTCACCCTGGCCTTAGGCCCGCTCGGCGCCCTGTTCTTCCTCGGCCAGGCGGTTATCGCCTTTACCCTGCTGGAGATCGTCAACTATGTCGAACACTACGGCCTGCACCGGCGCAAACTGGACAACGGCCGCTACGAGCGCACCAATGCGCACCACTCCTGGAACAGCAACTTCCTGCTGACCAACCTGTTTCTCTTCCATCTGCAGCGCCATTCCGACCACCACGCCTATGCCAAGCGCCGCTATCAGGTGCTACGCCATTTCGACGACAGCCCGCAGTTGCCCAATGGCTACGCCGGAATGATCGTGCTCGCGGTGTTCCCGCCGCTGTGGCGCGCCGTGATGGACCCCAAGGTGCGCGCCTACTACGCCGGCGAAGAGCACCAACTGAGTGAGTCGCAATCGACCTGAGCCCCCTGTTCGAGCACACCCAATCAACCCCGGCAGCGCAGGCTCCCGGGGTTTCGTTTGTCACCTAGGGTGCGCCATGCGCCCACCATTTCGACTTCGACCGGCTGGTGCGCACGACCCAGGCGGCCCCGCGCGCGCCTACGAAAGTCCCGCAGCAGAGCCCTCGCTGGCACGAAAACCGCTACTCTCAGAGCATAAAACCCGCCCGCCGCGCTCATAACCGAAACGCATGACAAGCAGCTGACCACGAGGTCAAATATTTGTTGACCCAAAAGTCAGAAAACTCTAGATTGCCTCCATGGCCAATCACGTCCGGGCCTTGCAATGCGTGCACATACCCGGCGAGCCAAACGATTCATAACAATAAAGTGCCTGGAGGTCGTCCTTGATCCAGTTTTTACTCAACCGGGAGCTGCGCACCGAGCATGCCCTGGACCCCAACGTCACCGTGCTCAATTACCTGCGTGAACACGTCGGCAAGACCGGAACCAAGGAAGGCTGCGCCTCCGGCGACTGCGGTGCCTGCACCGTGGTGGTAGGCGAGCTCGATGGCGACCGCGTTCGTTATCGCACCCTCAACTCCTGCCTGACCTTCGTCTCCAGCCTGCACGGCAAGCAGCTGATCACCGTCGAAGACCTCAAGCACCAGGGCAAGCTGCACAGCGTGCAGCAGGCGATGGTCGACTGCCATGGCTCGCAGTGCGGCTTCTGCACCCCCGGTTTCATCATGTCGCTGTTCGCCCTGCAGAAGAACTCCACGGGGTACGACAAGGGCGCCACGCTGGAGGCCCTGGCCGGCAACCTGTGCCGCTGCACCGGCTACCGCCCGATCATCGACGCCGCCGAGCAGGCCTGCTGCCAGAAGCAGCCGGATCAGTTCGATGCCTTCGAAAGCGATACCGTGGCCCGACTCAAGACCATCGCCCCGCGCGAGACCGCCGAGCTCAACAGTGGCGACAAGCGCTGCCTGGTGCCGCTGACCGTCGCCGACCTGGCCGACCTCTACACCGCCAACCCGGAGGCACGCCTGCTCGCCGGCGGTACCGACCTGGCCCTGGAAGTCACCCAGTTCCACCGCGAGCTGCCGGTGATGATCTACGTCGGCCATATCGAAGACATGAAGCGCATCGAGGTGACCGACAAGGACATCGAGATCGGCGCGGCCGCGGCGCTGTCCGACTGCTACGAAGCGCTGTCGCGCGAGTACCCGGACTTCGGCGAGCTGCTGCACCGCTTCGCCTCGCTGCAAATCCGCAACCAAGGCACCTTGGGCGGCAATATCGGCAACGCCTCGCCCATTGGCGACGCCCCGCCACTGCTGATCGCCCTCGGCGCGCAGATCGCCCTGCGCCAGGGCAACACGCGGCGCATCCTGCCGCTGCAGGACTACTTCCTCGACTACAAGGTGACCGCGCGCCAGGAAGCCGAATTCATCGAGAAGATCATCGTGCCGCGTGCCCAACCGAACCAGGCGTTCCGCGCCTACAAGGTGTCCAAGCGCCTGGACGACGACATTTCCGCCGTCTGCGCGGCCTTCAACCTGACTATCGTCGACGGCGTGGTGCGTGACGCGCGCATCGCCTTCGGCGGCATGGCCGCCATCCCCAAACGCGCCAGCGCCTGCGAAGCGGCCCTGGTCGGCTCGGCCTGGTATCCGGGGGTGATCGAACGTGCCTGCAACGCACTGGGTGAGGACTTCACCCCGCTGTCGGATTTCCGCGCCAGCAAGGAATACCGCCTGCTCACTGCCCAGAACCTGCTGCGCAAGTTCTTCCTGGAGCAGCAGTCGCCCGAGGTCGAGACCCGGGTTACCGCTTACGCCTGATGGCGCAGTGAATTGATCCGCCGCCGGCGCGACCGGCGGCATGCGAAGTTTTGGAGGCGAAGATGTCCAGTCATATCGAACACAAATCCCAGGAAGAGCTGGCCGCCCTGTTCCGCGCCGGCATGACCAGCGGCGTGGGCCGCAGCGTCAAGCACGAGAGCGCGGACAAGCACGTGTCCGGCGAAGCGGTCTATGTCGACGACCGCCTGGAATTCCCCAACCAGTTGCACGTCTATGCGCGCCAGTCGGATCGCGCCCATGCGCGCATCCTGCGCATCGACACCCGCCCCTGCTACGAGTTTCCGGGCGTGGCCATCGCCATCACCAAGGATGACGTGCCGGGCCAGCTGGATATCGGCCCGGTGGTCGCCGGCGACCCGCTGCTGGCCGACGGCAAGGTCGAGTACGTTGGTCAGGTGGTGCTGGCGGTAGCCGCTGACAGTCTGGAAACCGCGCGCAAGGCGGCCATGGCCGCCATCGTCGAATACGAAGACCTGGAGCCGGTGCTCGACGTAGTCGAGGCCTACCGCAAGAAGCATTTCGTGCTCGCCAGCCACACCCACCGCATCGGCGATTCGGCCAGCAAACTGGCCAGCGCCCCGCGTCGCCTGCAGGGCACCCTGCATATCGGTGGCCAGGAGCACTTCTACCTGGAAACCCAGATTTCCTCGGTCATGCCCACCGAAGATGGCGGCATGCTGGTCTACACCTCGACGCAGAACCCCACCGAGGTGCAGAAACTGGTCGCCGAAGTGCTCGGCGTGCCGATGAACAAGATCGTCATCGACATGCGTCGCATGGGCGGCGGTTTCGGCGGCAAGGAAACCCAGGCCGCCGGCCCGGCGTGCCTGTGCGCGGTGATCGCGCACCTCACCGGCCGCCCGACCAAGATGCGTCTGCCGCGCATGGAAGACATGAGCATGACCGGCAAGCGTCACCCCTTCTACGTCGAGTACGACGTCGGCTTCGATGACGACGGCCTGCTGCACGGCATCGAGATGGACCTGGCTGGTAACTGCGGCTACTCGCCGGACCTGTCCGGCTCCATCGTTGACCGCGCCATGTTCCACTCGGACAACGCCTACTTCCTCGGCAACGCCACCATCAACGGTCATCGCTGCAAGACCAACACCGCGTCGAACACCGCTTACCGCGGCTTCGGCGGCCCGCAGGGCATGGTCGCCATCGAGGAAGTGATGGATGCCGTCGCGCGCCACCTCGGCAAGGACCCGCTGGAAGTGCGCAAGCTCAACTACTACGGTAAGACCGAGCGCAACGTCACCCACTACCACCAGACCGTCGAGCACAACGTCATCCACGAGATGACCGCCGAGCTGGAGCAGAGCTGCGAGTACGCCAAGCGCCGTGAAGAAATCCGCGCCTTCAATGCCAAGAGCCCGGTATTGAAGAAAGGCCTGGCCATGACCCCGGTGAAGTTCGGCATCAGTTTCACCGCCACTTTCCTCAACCAGGCCGGCGCACTGATCCACATCTACACCGACGGGTCGATCCATCTCAACCACGGCGGCACCGAGATGGGCCAGGGCCTCAACACCAAGGTCGCGCAGGTCGTGGCCGAAGTGTTCCAGGTCGATATCGAACGCATCCAGATCACCGCCACCAATACCGACAAGGTGCCCAATACCTCGCCGACCGCGGCCTCCAGCGGCGCTGACCTCAACGGCATGGCGGCGAAGAACGCGGCCGAAACCATCAAACAGCGCCTGGTGGACTTCCTGGTGCGCGAGTACAAGGTCACCCCGGAAGACGTGGAATTCCGCAACGGCCAGGTGCGCGTGCGTGATCACTTCCTGTCCTTCGAGGAGATGATCCAGAAGGCCTACTTCGGCCAGGTCTCGCTGTCGTCGACCGGTTTCTACCGCACGCCGAAAATCTACTACGACCGCGACAAGGCGGCCGGCCGCCCCTTCTATTACTACGCCTACGGCGTGGCCTGCGTGGAAGTGCTGGTCGACACCCTGACCGGCGAATACCGCATGCTGCGCGGCGACATCCTGCACGACGTCGGCGACTCGCTGAACCCGGCCATCGACATCGGCCAGGTCGAAGGCGCCTTCATCCAGGGCATGGGCTGGCTGACCATGGAAGAGCTGGTGTGGAACGCCAAGGGCAAGCTGATGACCAACGGCCCGGCCAGCTACAAGATCCCGGCCATCGCCGACATGCCCATCGACCTGCGCGTGAAGCTGGTGGAAAACCGCAAGAACCCGGAAGACACCGTGTTCCACTCCAAGGCCGTCGGCGAGCCGCCGTTCATGCTCGGCATCGCCGCCTGGTGCGCCCTGAAGGACGCCGTGGCCAGCCTGGCAGACTACAAGGTGCAACCGCAGATCGACGCCCCGGCCACACCTGAGCGCGTGCTCTGGGGCGTGGAGCAGATGCGTAAGTTGAAACAAGCCAGAACAAGCGCCGTCGAAATGGAAACGGCCGGAGCGTAGGGTGGGCTTCAGCCCACCAACATCAACGGCGTGTATTGGTGGGCTGAAGCCCACCCTACGTCTGCGCGACATCCACCCTATGACGGTTCGTAGGGTGGACAACCGCGAAGCGTTGTCCACCAGGCCGTAGACGCACAGCCCAGCAGGTGTAAAACAATGACAAAACACACCGAACCGAATAATCCACCCGCTCGCCCGGCGCCGGAGCCGATTCTCGATCCGTCGCCGAGCAACTGGCGCCTGCCGCGCCCGGGACAGACCACGCCTTCCTGGAGGCTGAGCAAATGAGCTGGATCAGTGCCCTCGCCGAGCTGCAGCAAAAAGGTGAAGCCTGCGTGCTGGTGACCATCATCGAGGAACGCGGCTCGACGCCGCGTAATGCCGGCTCGAAGATGGTGGTCACCGCCGAGCGCATCTTCGAGACCATCGGCGGCGGCCATCTGGAATACAAGGCCATGGAAATGGCCCGCGAGATGCTCGCCAGCCGCAGCCAGGACACGCGCCTGGAGCGCTTCTCCCTCGGCGCCAGCCTGGGCCAGTGCTGCGGCGGCGCCACCGTGCTGCTGTTCGAGCCCATGGGTCAACCACAGGCGCAGATCGCCGTGTTCGGCGCCGGCCATGTCGGTCGCGCGCTGGTGCCGCTGCTCGCCAGTCTGCCGTGCAAGGTGCGCTGGATCGACTCGCGGAAGAATGAATTTCCCGAGCACATCCCTGCCGGCGTGGAGAAGATCGTCAATGACGAAGTGGTCGACGAGGTGGAGAACATGCCGCCCGGCAGCTACTACATCGTCATGACCCACAACCACCAGCTCGATCTGGAGCTGACCGCGGCGATACTCAAGCGCGTTGATTTCGCCTATTACGGCCTGATCGGCTCGAAGACCAAGCGCGTCAAGTTCGAGCATCGCCTGCGCGAACGCGGCTTCGAGGAAACCCTGATGGCGCGCATGCGCTGCCCCATGGGCCTGGCCGAAGTGAAAGGCAAGCTGCCGGTGGAGATTGCCGTATCCATCGCCGGTGAAGTGATCGCTACCTACAACGCCAGCTTTGGCCAGGACGTGAAGAAGGGTGAGTCCAGCGTCGCCAAGCTGCTGCCGGCCTCGCGCCGGTCCTGACTCTGCCTAATTCGCAGCGCGCCCAGTAGGGTGCGCCGCGCGCACCAATAACACCGCATTGCCCATGGTGCGCACAGCACACCCTACGCACTGCCTGCCCCAATCGAGACGTAATAGATGACCACCAACATCAAAGCCTACCGCGCCGCCATCCTGCACAGCCTTGCCGACCCGGCCGTGGTCGGTGTCGAGCAATCCTATGAGTATTTCGAGGACGGCATTCTGCTGATCGAAAACGGCAAGGTCGCCCAGGTTGGCGCGGCTGCCGAGCTGCTGCCGAAGCTGGCCGGCGTGGAGATCCAGCACTACCGCGACGCGCTGATCACCCCCGGTTTCATCGACACCCATATCCACTACCCACAGACCGGCATGATCGCCTCCTACGGCGAGCAGTTGCTGGACTGGCTTAACACCTACACCTTCCCCACCGAGCGGCAGTTCGAAGACAAGGCCCATGCCAGCGATGTGGCGGCGATCTTCCTCAAAGAACTGCTACGCAACGGCACCACCACCGCCCTGGTGTTCGGCAGCGTGCACCCGCAGTCGGTGGACGCCTTCTTCGAGCAGGCCGACAAGCTCAACCTGCGCATGATCGCCGGCAAGGTGCTGATGGATCGCAACGCCCCGGACTACCTGACCGACAACGCCGAAACCGGCTACGCCGAGAGCAAGGCCCTGATCGAGCGCTGGCACGGCAAGGGCCGCCTGCACTATGCGGTCACCCCGCGCTTCGCCCCGACCAGTACGCCGGAGCAACTGGAGCTGGCCGGCAAGCTGCTGGGCGAGTATCCGGACCTGTACATGCACACCCACCTGTCCGAGAACCGCAAGGAAATCGAGTGGGTCAAGGAACTGTTTCCCGAGCGCAAGGGCTACCTGGACGTCTACGACCACCACAAGCTGATCGGCCCGCGCGCGGTGTTCGCCCATGGCGTGCACCTGTGCGACGACGAGTGCAAGCGCCTGGCCGAAACCGGCTCGGCGGTGGCCTTCTGCCCGACCTCCAACCTGTTCCTCGGTAGCGGCCTGTTCGACCTGAACAAGCTGGAAGCCCATGGCGTGCGCGTCGGCCTGGGTACCGATGTCGGCGCCGGGACCAGCTTCAGCCAACTGCAATCGCTGAACGAGGCGTACAAGGTGATGCAGCTGCAGGGCAAGAAACTCGACCCGTTCAAGTCGCTGTACCTGGCCACCCTGGGCGGCGCCAATGCGCTGTACCTGGACGACAAGCTGGGCAACTTCCAGCCCGGCAAGGACGCCGACTTCCTGGTGCTGGACTACAACGCCACGCCGCTGATCAGTTACCGCATGCAGCAGGCCAAGAGCCTGGAAGAACGACTGTTCGCCCTGACCATGCTCGGCGATGACCGCGCCGTGAAAGAGACCTTCGCCGCGGGTGTATCGGTGCACCAGCGCTGAGCGCAGGTTGCGTGGAGCCACCTAAAGTGAGGCCGGATGCTACTCCGCGTAGGGTGGATTAGCGGCGCTGAACGCTAATCGTAAGGGCGCGGATGAGAGCGGTGCGCCGCGTAATCCACCAGGCGATGGAACGCGTTGCGCCGATGGTGGGTTACGCCGCATCTAGCAAGGTGCTGTGGCCAGTAGCGGTGATAAGCGGCTAACCCACCCTGAAACTGAGCGCGGAGCTACCTTAAAATTGGATAGGCGGACGCCAACTTGTGGGAGCCCCGCCCCGGGGCGAAGTTGCTACCAACCCAATTCGCCGCGAGGCGCGGCTCCTACACAAGCGTCGAAACAGCTGCAGAGTGCCGACACCACCAATGAAAAAGCCCCGATGCTCGCGCAGCGGGGCTTTCTTGTTACACACAACGAATCAGCGATTGGCAGCGCTACGACCCGGCTTCTTCTTGGTCTGCAGCAGGTGCGAGAACACCGCGTGCAGATCGTCCGAGGCGCTTTCTTCGTCCAGGTTGAGCTTGCTGTCGATGTGATCCATGTGGTGCATCATCAGGTGCACCGCACGCTCGGCGTCACGCGCTTCGATGGCGTCGATCAACTGGTTGTGTTCGTCGTAGGAGCAATGCGAGCGGCTGCCACTTTCGTACTGGGCGATGATCAGCGAGGTCTGCGACACCAGGCTGCGCTGGAAACTCACCAGCGGCGCGTTACGCGCGGCCTCGGCCAGCTTCAGGTGGAACTCGCCGGACAGGCGAATACCTGCACCACGATCACCACGGGAGAAACTGTCCTGCTCGTCCTTGACCATCTGCCGCAGCTCGGCCAACTGCTCGGCTGTCGCGTGCTCGACGGCCAGTTCGGTGATGGCGCGCTCTACCAGGCGGCGTGCATAGAAGATCTGCCGAGCTTCTTCGACGCTCGGGCTGGCGACTACCGCACCGCGGTTCGGACGCAGCAGTACCACACCCTCGTGGGCCAGGCGTGACAGAGCGCGGCGAATGATGGTGCGACTGACGCCGAAGATCTCACCCAGCGCCTCTTCACTCAGCTTGGTGCCGGGCGCCAGACGCTGCTCGAGAATGGCATCGAAGATATGGGCATATACGACATCGTCCTGAGTCCCGCTGCGGCTGCTTTTGCCCACGCGCGGCTGCTTCTTGAGAGGCTGCAATTGATCGTTCATTCTGGCTCGCGTCAATGAGAGTCGGCGACACTGCGACTCTACTGTGTTCTACCCGGTAGCTGACAAGCTCCGAGCGAAAAAACATCAGAAAAAAATTAAGACAATTGTACACAAGTCAATCAGCCCTCACACCCTTCGTTGTATGACGTCGTAGCTGACCCTCGCCCGCATATCACCCACCTCTGAGCGCAGAACAACAAATTCTTTCTTTATATACAGCCGTCCTCTCAGTTCATTAGCGGCTAAGAACCCGGTCAGGCTGCTAAGGCCGACGCTCGATCGAGCGTCGGCCTTAGCCAAGAAAAAATCCTATCCATCTGTTTTATAAGCATTTTAATTAAAGCCCTGAAGGGATTGTCGCCAAATCCATGCGCTTTTCCATCCGCAGGTTCGACTGGTGCGATTAATGCAACATTAAAAACATTAATTGCATTTTTTGTATACAACAGCATAATCGCGCTCGAGTGACTTCTTGACCGCTCGGTCAACAACTTAGCCAGGAAGCACCACCGAAAACACCGCCTGCCTCAGAGAGCATTGTTCTTGCGCAAGGCTCTGGGCGGTACACAACAAGAGAGATGAGGAGTACCCGCTGTGGAAAGCGTCAAACAAGAACAACACGCGAATCAACTGGCAAGAGGTGGCCTGCTCGACCGCTTCTTCAAACTGACCGAGCACCGCACCACCATCAAGACCGAGCTGCTGGCCGGCCTGACGACCTTCGTCACCATGGCCTACATCATCTTCGTCAATCCCAACATCATGGCCACTGCCGGCATCGATCATGGCGCCGCCTTCGTCGCCACCTGCATCGGGGCGGCCCTGGGCTGCTTCCTGATGGGGCTGTACGCCAACTGGCCAGTCGGCCTGGCGCCGGGCATGGGCCTGAACGCGTTCTTCACCTACACCGTCGTCGGTGAAATGGGCTACAGTTGGCAGATCGCACTGGGCGCGGTGTTCATCTCCGGCGTGCTGTTCATGATCATGAGCCTGTCGAAGATCCGCGAATGGCTGCTCAACAGCATCCCGATGAGCCTGCGCTTCGCCATGGGTGCCGGGGTCGGCCTGTTCCTCGGCCTGATCGGCCTGAAGACCGCCGGGATCGTCGTCGACAGCCCGGCCACCCTGTTGACCATGGGCTCGTTCAGTAACCCGTCGGCGCTACTCGCCGCCGTATGCTTCCTGATGATCGCCGTGCTCAGCCACCGCAACGTGTTTGGCGCCATCCTCTTCAGCATGCTCGGTGTGACCGCCATCGGCTGGGCACTCGGCCTGGTGGAATACGGTGGCCTGGTGTCGATGCCGCCGAGCCTGGCCCCGACCTTCCTGGCCATGGATATCGCCGGCGCGTTCAACGTGGCGATGATCAGCGTGATCCTGGCGTTTCTCTTCGTGAACATGTTCGACACCGCCGGCACCCTGATGGGCGTCGCCCACCGCGCCAACCTGGTGGATGAGGATGGCAAGATCCAGAACCTGTCCAAGGCGCTGAAAGCCGACTCCACCTCGAGCGTTGTGGGCGCCATGGTCGGCTGCCCGCCGGTGACCAGCTACGTGGAAAGCGCTGCAGGCGTCGCCGCGGGTGGCCGTACCGGCCTGACCGCCATCACCGTCGGCCTGCTGTTCCTCGCGGCGATGTTCTTCGCCCCGCTGGCTGGCATGATTCCGGCCTACGCCACCGCAGGCGCGCTGATCTACGTAGCAATGCTGATGATGAGCGGCATGGCGCATATCGATTGGAAGGATCATACCGACACCATTCCGGCCATCGTGACCGTGGTGATGATGCCGCTGACCTTCTCCATCGCCAACGGCATCGCCCTGGGCTTCCTCACCTACGCCACGCTGAAACTGCTGACCGGCCAGAGCGACAAGGTCTCGCTGAGCCTCTATGCGCTGTGCGTGATCTTCATCGCCAAGTTCGCCTTCCTCTGACGGCAAACACCCCGCTCTGATCGAAGCCCCGGCCCTGTGCCGGGGCTTTTCGTTTGGCCGTTCAATACCTCTTGTTGGTGCAAGGCAGCGGCCCAAGCGCCTCAGCCCGTAGCCCGGATGCAATCCGGGGATAGCTTCGATACTCCCGGATTGCATCCGGGTTACCGCGAGGCGCATCGCCGGCCCATGGGCATGCACTCAGTACAGGCAGCAGCGGTTGCCAAGGCAAATCCGGCGGCGCGAGGGGCGTACAGAAACTGGCAGGCAAAGGGGCGATGGGGTGAATCGTCCGCGATGCATGAGACGCGGCAATGCGTAGGCCGGGTTAGCGGCGCTGGGGGTCGTTATGGGGATCGCCACGCAACCCGAGCGCCGCGTAAGCCAACATTGCGGCGCGGCGGCAGACCGCCATGGTGGGTTACGGCGCTGGGGGTGGTGGTGTTTGCCTGATCCAGGTTCGCGCCTAACCCACTCTACAAAAGCCGGTCAACAACACAGCCCTGAAACACAGCCCAAAAAAAAGCCCGCAGTGTGAGCGGGCGTAAGGACTCAAACGAGTCTGAGGGTGACAAGCATTCGTCTGGCAGGCTATTGGCCCGCCAGTCACTCAGCTACCGCGGTAGGTGGAGTAGCTGTAGGGAGAAATCAGTAGCGGCACGTGGTAGTGCTCCTGGCCGGCATCGATGCCGAAGCGCAGGACCACGACATCGAGAAATGCCGTATCCGGCAGTTTCACGCCACGGGCGCGGTAGTAGTCGCCAGCGTGGAAATGCAACTGGTAGACGCCCGTGCGGTAGTCATCACCCTGCAGCACCGGCGCATCGCAACGGCCGTCGTGGTTGGTGGTAACGCTGTTGATCAGTTCCAGCTGTGCGCCTTCGACGCGGTACAGCTCGACCTTGATGTCACTCCCTGGGCAGCCGTGCGCGGCATCCAGTACATGTGTAGTCAAACGTCCCATGGGTCTCGGATGCCCGCGGCGCCTGGCGCCCTACGAACACCACACCTCCTCTACTCTGTTGAAATCGGCTCGTCGCAATGCTCCGACGCAGTGGCAGGATAGCACGCAGATCGAATATAAAACATTTTTCCAATAAATTGTACACAATAAATCCAATTGAAATGCTATCCATGCACCAAACCTGATCACTGCTCACATCATCGCCAGCCAGCAACCACGGCATAACCAGCACGCATTGCTGACCACCTCGGCAATTTTTTCGCTGTGGCACGCCGCGAAGAAAATGATGAAAAGTCGATTTACAAACGGCGACTAACTTTGTATACAATTACTCATCCCGGTCGCGTAGCCGTCGATTACCCGGCACGCAGTGACCGCAACGTTCCAGATAGGAAGACTGCAGTGAACGCTGATTACCCACGCGATTTGATCGGCTACGGCGCAAACCCGCCCCACCCGCACTGGCCGGGCGATGCCCGCATCGCCCTGTCCTTCGTGCTCAACTACGAAGAAGGCGGTGAACGCAACATTCTTCACGGGGACAAGGAGTCCGAGGCCTTCCTCTCCGAGATGGTCGCCGCTCAGCCGCTGCAGGGTCAGCGCAACCTGTGCATGGAGTCACTCTACGAGTACGGCAGCCGCACCGGTGTGTGGCGCCTGCTCAACCTGTTCAAGAAGCACGACATCCCGCTGACCATCTTCGCCGTGGCCATGGCCGCCCAGCGTCACCCCGAGGTGATCCGCGAGATGGTCACCGCCGGGCACGAGATCTGCAGCCATGGCTATCGCTGGATTGACTACCAGAACATGGACGAGGCCACCGAGCGCGAGCACATGCTCGAGGCCATCCGCATCCTCACCGAGCTGACCGGCGAGCGCCCGCTGGGCTGGTACACCGGCCGCCTGGGCCCGAACACCCGGCGCATCGTGCGCGAGGAAGGCGGTTTCCTCTACGACTCCGACACCTACGACGACGACCTGCCCTACTGGGACCCTGCCAGCACGGCAGAGAAGCCGCACCTGGTGATCCCCTACACCCTGGACACCAACGACATGCGCTTCACCCAGGTACAGGGCTTCAACAAGGGCGACGATTTCTTCGAATACCTCAAGGATGCCTTCGACGTGCTCTACGCCGAGGGTGAAGCCGGCGCACCGAAGATGCTGTCGATCGGCATGCACTGCCGCCTGCTCGGTCGCCCGGCGCGCCTGGCTTCGCTGGCGCGCTTCATCGACTACGTGAAGAGCCATGACAAGGTCTGGTGCGCCCGCCGTGTCGACATCGCCAGGCATTGGCATGCCACCCACCCCTTCCGCGCGACCGAACAAGAGAGCCGCCCATGAGCCGTTTCCAGACCCTGACCCCTTCCAAGCTGAGCCGCGACGCTTTCGTCGCAGCCTTCGCCGACATCTATGAGCACTCGCCCTGGGTCGCCGAGAAAGCCTATGACCTCGGCCTGGACGATAGCGTGGACGACATCGACAGCCTGCAGCAGCGAATGGCCGATATCCTCCTGTCCGCCAGTCATGAGGCGCAGCTGGCACTGATCAACGCGCACCCGGACCTGGCCGGCAAGGCTGCAGTGCGTGGCGAACTGACCGCCTCCAGCACTGCCGAGCAGTCCGGCGCCGGCATCCACGAATGCACCGCCGAGGAGTTCGCCCGCTTCACCGAACTCAACGACGCCTACAAGGCCAAGTTCGGCTTCCCCTTCATCAAGGCCGTCAAGGGCAGCAACCGCCATCAGATCCTGGCCGCCTTCGAGGAGCGCATTCACAACACGCCGGAGCAGGAGTTCCAGACCGCCCTGGCCGAGATCAACAAGATCGCCATGTTCCGCCTGCAGCAACTGTAAGCGCTGCAGCCCCCCACCCGAACAGAACAAGTAGAACAGCCATGCGTAGCCTGACCATCGAGCCCCTGAGCAAAGAAGCCTTCGCCCCTTTCGGTGACGTGATCGAAACCGACGGCAGCGACTTCTTCATGATCAACAACGGTTCCACCCGCCGCTATCACAAGCTGGCCACCGTGGAGACCGCACAGCCGGAGGACCAGGCCATCATCAGCATCTTCAGCGCCGAAGCACTGGAGATGCCGCTGACCATCCGCATGCTGGAACGCCATCCGCTGGGCAGCCAGGCTTTCATTCCGCTGCTCGGCAACCCCTTTCTGATCGTGGTCGCGCCAGTTGGCGATGTACCTGTATCAGGGTCCGTCCGTGCCTTCCTCAGCAATGGCAGGCAGGGCATCAATTACCATCGCGGCGTCTGGCACCACCCGGTGCTGACGATCGAAAAGCGGGATGACTTCCTGGTGGTTGATCGCAGTGGTTCCGGCAACAACTGCGATGAGCATTTCTTCAATGAGGACGAGCTTCTTCTCCTCAACCCCCACCAATAAGAGAAGCCCGGGGCTGGCGTGCCTATCCCGGGAAAGAGGTACAGATCGTGGAAGCACATTTCACCGAATGGCTAAACCTGGGCATCCGCTGGATCCATATGATCACCGGTATCGCCTGGATCGGCGCATCGTTCTATTTCGTCTGGCTGGAGAACAACCTCAACCGTAGCAATCCCCGTGAGGGCCTGTCGGGCGACCTCTGGGCGATTCACGGCGGCGGCATCTACCACCTGGAAAAGTACAAGCTGGCTCCGCCGAAAATGCCGGAGAACCTGCACTGGTTCAAATGGGAGGCCTACGCCACCTGGCTGTCGGGCGTCGCCCTGCTGCTGGTGGTGTACTACCTCAACCCCAGCCTGTACCTGGTCAAGCCGGGCGTCGAGCTGTCCCCGGCAATGGGCATCGCCATCGGCCTCGGTTCCATGGCGATCAGCTATGTGATCTACCACTTCCTGTGCGATTCGCCGCTGGGTAAACGCCCGGCCCTGCTAGGCGCCGTGCTGTTCGTGCTGATCATCGCCGCCGCCTATGGCTTCAGCCAGATCTTCAGCGGCCGCGCGGCGTACATTCATGTCGGTGCGATCATCGGCACCATCATGGTCGGCAACGTGTTCTTCACCATCATGCCGGCCCAGCGCGCGCTGGTTAAGGCCATCGAAACCAACACGACGCCCGATCCGCTGCTGCCGGCCAAGGGCCTGCTGCGCTCACGCCACAACAACTACTTCACCCTGCCGGTGCTGTTCATCATGATCAGCAACCACTTCCCGAGCACCTACGGCAGCCAGTACAACTGGCTGATCCTGGCCGGTATCGCGATCCTGGCCGTGCTGGTGCGTCACTACTTCAATACCCGCCACGACAGCAGCAAGTACGTCTGGACCCTGCCGGCCGCAGCCCTGGGCATGATCTGCCTGGCTTACGTCACCGGCCCGCAGACGAAATCGGTCAGCGCACCGGCAACGGCTCAAGCCCCGGCGATCAAGTACGCCCCCGTTCCTGCTACCGGCCGCCCTGGCAACCCCTCCACAACCAGCGAGCCTGCTGCAGAGGAAACCCAGGCAAAAGCCGATGCCAGCGAGGACTCAACCACTGCCGCTGACAGCGCGGCACCTGCTGCCAGCACCGATTTTGCCCAAGTCGAAAGCGTGATCCACGAGCGTTGCACCGTGTGCCACTCGTCGAGTCCCACCAGCCCGATGTTCAGCACCGCACCGGCCGGTTTCATGCTCGACACCCCGGAGCAGATGAAGGCGCAGGCAGCGAAGATCCACGCGCAAACCGTGGCCACGCAGATCATGCCGCTGGGCAACATCACCCAGATGACCCAGGACGAGCGCGACCTGATTGGCAGCTGGATCGCCAAAGGCGCTCAGATCAACTGATTGCCACACATGTCGCGCCCATGAGTGGGCGCGACATCTTTTTACAGCCATGAACCGCCGGCAGCGCAAGCTGACCGGCGGTTCAGTTTTTTGTGCACAATCCATAAATAAATTGTTTTTAACCATGTCCACAAGTTGTATAGTCGGCACATCCTGACCGATCGGACAATTTTTTCGATCGATCGGAGCAGAGGTGCCGTGAAGCCTCGTGTAAGCCCATGACCATATAAAAACAACTGGCAGGCTATGACATGACCACAGACCGCAACACCCAAGCCCCAGCTGCGCCTTCCGGCAACAGCGACCTCATCTATCAGCTGGACGACACGCCAGCTTTCGCCCCTGCCATCTTCGCGGCGCTGCAGCATGTGCTGGCCAGCTTCGTCGGCATCATCACCCCTACCCTGATCGTCGGTAGTGCGCTGGGCCTCGGCGCCCATGTGCCTTATCTGGTGAGCATGGCGCTGTTCGTTTCCGGCCTCGGCACCTTCGTCCAGGCCAAACGCATCGGCCCGATCGGCTCCGGCCTGTTGTGCCTGCAGGGCACCAGCTTCGGTTTTCTCAGCGTGATTCTCAGCGCCGGCTTCATCGTCAAGGGGCGCGGCGCCAGCGAGGAGGAGATACTCGCCACGCTGTTCGGCATCTGCTTCTGCGCCGCCTTCGTCGAGATTGCCTTCAGTCAGTTCATCAACAAGCTGCGCAAGGTGATCACCCCGGTGGTGACCGGCACCATCATCTGCCTGATGGGGTTATCGCTGATCAAGGTGGGCATGACCGATCTGGCCGGCGGCTATGGCGCGCCGGACCTCGGCGCCCTGCACCATTTGGCCCTCGGCGGCCTGGTGCTGGGCACCATCGTCCTGCTCAACCGCGCGTCCTCGCAGGTGCTGCGCCTTTCTGCGGTGATCATCGGCCTGACTCTGGGCTTTGCAGTCGCCTGGTTCACCGGCCGGGTGGACTTCGCCAACATGGCCGAGGTACCGCTGATCAGCGTGCCGCAACCGTTCAAGTACGGCTTCGGCTTCGACTGGATCGCCTTCGTACCGATCGCGGTGATCTTCCTGATCACCCCACTGGAAACCGCAGGCGACCTGACCGCCAACTCGATCATCTCCAAACAGCCGGTCAAAGGTCCGCTGTACATGCGCCGGATCAAATCCGGGGTGCTGGCCGATGGCTGCAACTCGGCGGTCGCTGCGATGTTCAACAGCCTGCCGATGACCACCTTCAGCCAGAACAACGGGGTAATCCAGCTCACCGGCGTGGCCAGCCGTCATGTGGGTTTCTACATCGCCAGCATCCTGGTGCTGCTGGGCCTGTTCCCGATGGTGGGCGCGGTGTTGCAGATGATGCCCAAGCCGGTGCTCGGTGGCGCCACCCTGATCATGTTCGGCACCGTTGCGGTGGCCGGCATCAAGATTCTCAGCGAAGCCGGCCTGCACCGCCGCAACGTGCTGATCGTGGCCATTTCCCTGGGCCTTGGCCTGGGTGTAGCCGGCGTGCCGGACGTGCTCTCGCACATGCCGGACGTACTGAAGAACATCTTCAGCTCGCCCATCACCATCGGCGCCTTCAGCGCCATTCTGCTCAATCTCTTCCTGCCGGATGATCCGCAACTGGAAGAAGAGGATGAAAGCGAATACGACCCCGAGGCGCACCTGCATACCGTGCTGCAGAACCGCCCGGACGATGCAGCCATTGACGACAACAGCCTCAAGACCCTCAGCCGCGACCTCGACCCGGCCGCCCGACCGAGCTGACCCCTGGCTTAGACCCAACTCCCGGCGGCACGCCGCCGGGAGACGCACGCTTGCACTCCAACAATAAGGAAAACCGATGAAACTCAAGCATCTGCCCCACTGCCTCGCCCTGTCAGCCGGACTGTTCTCCGGCCAGCAGGCACTCGCTGGCGACCTGCTTTACTGGCAGGACAACAGCCTGTCGTATCTGTACGGCGAGAACTTCCAGCGCATGAACTTCAACGGCGAAGAACAGCGCACCCAGACCACCTTCACCTTCGAGCACGCCAGTGGCTGGGCCTGGGGCGACATTTTCTACTTCCTCGACTACATCCGCGCCGACAACGTGCAGTCGCGCGGCAGCTTCGACAACGGCACCTTCCGTCAGCATGACAAGAACTCCTTCTACTACATGGAGTTCTCCCCGCGCATCAGCCTGAGCTGGCTGACTGGGCAGAAGCTGGCCGCCGGCCCGATCAAGGACGTGTTCGCCGCCTTCACCTACGAGAAAGGCGAAGGCGGCCCAGGCCCGGAGAACTACCTGTACGGTGTCGGCCTGGACTGGGAAGTGCCCGGCTTCACCTACTTCAAGACCAACCTGTATCAGGTGAAGATCAATAACCACACCTTCTTCGCCGACAGTGACAGCAACGGCTACGCCACCCAGCTGACCGTCAGCGCGGCCTACCCGTTCAGCCTCGGCGAGCAGGACTTCGTCGTCGACGGCTTCGTCGACTGGCGCTCGCCGTCTCGCGACGCCGGCACCCAGACCTCGGTCGGCTCCTCGATCCAGGTCAAGTGGGATGCGGGCAAGGCCCTGTTCGGCAAGGAGCGCCAGCTCTACGTGGGCACCGAGATCAACATGTGGCGCGCCAAGTACGGCGTGAAACCGGTGGATGGGTCGGACGATCGTTTCGACCAGACCGCTGTGCAGGCACTGGTCAAGTATCACTTCTGATCACTGCCACAACGCACTTGGCCGACGTCGGGTAGGGACAGCGGCCGGGTAAAAAGGGGGATGGGCGCTCGCGCCCTTCCCCCTTTTTCTTTGCGCCGAAAGATGACCGGTGCGCACAGCCACCTACCTCGGGCCGTAGGGTGCGCCGTGCGCACCGCCTTTATCAAACCGGCTTGAATCGCCGCACCAACCCAGCGCTCCGCAATCAGACCAGGCACCGCATCGGTGCAGAATCGGGCCGCCTATCAGGCTTCTTCATCAACGACTTGCAAGCATGCAACTGACCGCAAGGTCAAGTTTTTGATCACAATATTTCTATTTTTTGTGTGCAATTTGTCCGAAAGCCATATTCAGCAACGTATTTTCTGTGTACAAGACAGTCAGGTTCCCACCGAAATACTGTCGAAATGGCTGTATACATCGATTCAGTCATGACGCGAATACAAAATCGGAACGGAACCTGCAGACAAATCTCCTCATACGCCGCCGCGGCGCAAGAACAAAACTGGGAGCTGTCCATGTCCAACACCGAAGATTTTCGCATCAAGAACATCGATCCCTCACTACACAACGAGGATCTCGCGCCACTGGCTCCCGAGAAGCGCACCTGGGGCTGGTTCGAGATCTTCAACGTCTGGTCGAACGACATTCAGAGCCTGTTCGGCTATACCCTGGCGGCGACGCTGTTCATCTCCTACGGGCTCAATGGCTGGGCAGTGCTGGCCGGTATCGTCCTCGCCGGCTGCATCGTCATGGGCCTGGTGCAGCTGACCGGCAAGCCCAGCGTCAAGTACGGCATCCCCTTCCCGGTGTTCGCCCGCGCCAGCATGGGCGTGCGCGGTGCCAACTTCCCTGCGCTGGTGCGTGGCATCGTCGCCATCTTCTGGTACGGCGTGCAGACCTACTTCGCCTCCACCGCCGTGGCGCTGCTGCTCAACTCGCTGTTGCAGCCGCAAGACCCGGCCGTATACATGGGGCTGACCGCCATCGGCTGGCTGTCCTACGTGATCGTTTGCCTATTTCAGGTCGGTCTGTTCGTCTGCGGCATGAGCTGGATCACCCGCTTCCTCAACTGGGCCGGGCCGCTGGTCTATGTGGTGATGATCGCCCTGATGGGTCTGATCTGGTATCAGGCCGGCCCGAGTCTGCTCAGCGAGCTGGGCAACATCTTCAGTGGCACGGGCGAGTACAAGGCCGGCCCGGTGGCCGCGTTCTTCGCCGTGGTCGGCACCATGGTCGCCTACTTCGCCGCCGTGGTGATCAACTACGGCGACTTCGCCCGCTTCGTCAAAAGCGAGAAGCAGATGACCATCGGCAACTTCCTCGGCCTACCGGTGAGCCTGGCATTCTTCTCGCTGATCGCCCTGGTGATCACTGCAGGCACCGTGGTGGTGTTCGGCGAGACGCTGACCAACCCGACCGATATCGTTGCCCGGGTAGACAACCTGACCCTGACCATCATCGCCGCGCTGACCTTCTTCGCCGCGACCGTGGGCATCAACCTGGTGGCCAACTTCATCCCGCCGGCGTATGACCTGGCCAACCTGGCGCCGGCGCACATCAGCGCCCGCACCGGTGGCTTCATCACTGCGGGTATCGCCTTCTTCATCGGCGCGCTGTGGGTGGCTTTCATCAGCAACGTCGGCATCGCCGCCTTCGTCGACACCCTGGGCGCCGTGCTGGCGCCGCTGTACGGCATCATCGTCGTCGACTATTACCTGGTGCGCCAGCGCAAGCTCGATCTGCAGCAGCTGTTCAGCGCCGAGGTCGGCTCGGCTTACTACTTCGACGGCGGCTGGAACCGCAAGGCGCTGATCGCCTTTGCCATCGCCTCGGTGTTTTCCGTCGCCTCGGTGTGGGCGCCCGTTCTTAGCCAGCTGTCGGGTTATTCCTGGCTGCTCGGCGCCCTGCTCGGCGCGCTACTGCACTACGGCCTAATGCACGGCCAGGCGCAGGCGCTGAAACGCGCCAACGCCAGTATCTGAACGATCACGGACGAGACGAAGCCGGCGCCTGTACGCCGGCTTTTTCTTTCTGCCGCTCGAGAAAGTCCACCTTCCACTGTTCCAGACCGATGTAGTCGCTATCCAGGTTGGCCTCGACGCGATAGCTCGCCTTGAGCGCGGCAACCTGAGCCGAGCGCTCGGCAAGAAAGCGATCGAAACGCGCGATCAGCTGTGGATGACGAGCGCTGGACAGGTGAAAGCTGCCGCGGGTATGCGGCAACTTGGGATCAAAGACCAAAGCACCCGGTCGCGCCCGGATGTTGTCCAGATAATGGGTGGCCACCACCACGTTGAAGTAGGCGCCATCAGTGTCCTGCTTCAACGCCAGGCGAATCATCTGGCGTAGATCATCGCTGTAGCTCAGCTGGATCTGCCCACTGTCGATGGCATCTTCGTATCCACGCGGCGTCCAGCCCTGCACCATGGCCAGACGACGGATGTTCTCCAACGCCTGGCCCTGCCGCTGCGGCGCCACCAGCACGCCGTCGACGTAATCGACCACCGCCTGGCTGTAGTGCAAGGTCATGCCTGCTTTCTGCGCGCCGGCCCAGTACGGGCTGTCGGGATACTTGAGATCGATCTCGCCACGCTGCAGGGCAGGCAGCAACTGATCCACGGGTAGCGCCTTGTAGCTCAGGCTGATACCGCTGTCGGCAGCGAAAGCGTCCAGCACCTCACGAGCGAAGCCACGGTACTGACCTTCGCCATCGAGGCTGTAGTGCGGGGCGAATGGCAGGTCCTCGACGCCGACTACATAGGTCTGCGCCAGGGCAGCGGGCGTCAGCATAATGGTGGAAAACAGGCACAGTCGTACGGGCTGCATTGAAAGCCTCCTTATTGTTGTTTTGAGATTGCAGTGAGGGCTTAGTGTCGCGTCAGGCATTAGATGTCGGTCAGGCGTCAGGCCTGAGTAGGAGCCCCGCCTCGGGGCGAAGCTTTTCAGTCGTCTGAACCGGCCCATGCGCCGCGGGGCGCGGCTCCTACAAGGACTCTGCAGCCTGCTGTAATTGATGTGGCGGTCTCGGCCCATAGGCAACAGATTATTCGTCTCGCGACACTAACCGCCGGTCATGCTCATGAAGCGCACCACCTGCACCTGCTCGTCGGTGGCGAAATGGTGCCGCTCGGGCTTCAGACGCAACGCCTCGATCAGTGCCTGGCGTAGGCGCTCGCTGTCACCCGGATGCGCGCGCAGCAGGCGCTTGAGATCCAGCGCGTTGTCGTGGCCGAGACAGAGCACCAGCTTGCCCTCGGCGGTGACACGCACACGGTTGCAGTCGCCGCAGAAGTTGTGGCTGTGCGGCGAGATGAAACCTACCTGGGTCTGCGTACCGACCACCTGCCAGTAGCGCGATGGCCCGCCAGTGACCTTGCTGCTACGCACCAGTGCATGGCGCTGCTCGATGCGCTGGCGCACCTCATCGCTGGAGCAGAAGGTCTGCTCGCGGCTGTGGCTGACCACGCTGCCCAGCGGCATTTCCTCGATGAAGCTGATATCCAGCCCGCGCTCGACGGCAAACTCGACCAGATCCAGCACCTCATCGTCGTTGCGCCCGCTCTGCACCACACTGTTGAGCTTGATCCTGTCGAAGCCTGCGGCACGCGCGGCGTCGATGCCGGCCAGCACCTGGTCGAGCTTGTCACGTCGGGTGAAGGCGGCGAAGCGCTCGCGCTGCAGTGAATCCAGGCTGATGTTCAAGCGCCGCACACCCGCCGCGCGCAACGGCGCGGCCATCTCCGCCAGTTGCGAGCCATTGGTGGTAATGGCCAGGTCATCCAGCTCGTCACGCTCACCCAGGCGCTGCAACAGGCTCAGCAGATTCTTGCGTACCAATGGCTCGCCACCGGTGATACGAATACGCCGCACGCCCAGCCCGATAAAGGCGTCGGCCACGGCATACAGCTCTTCCAGGCTGAGAATCTGCGCACGCGGCGCGAACTGCATGTCTTCACTCATGCAGTAGGTGCAGCGAAAATCGCAGCGATCGGTCGCCGACAAACGCAGGTAGGTGATGCGCCGACCGAATGGGTCGACGAGCTGATGGGTATTCACGGTGGGTCTCCTGCAGCGTCACGCGCCGAGACTTTTTGTCATGGATAACGCTATGCGCGATAGAAACAGAAAAGCGAATTCTTGTATACAGAAATTTGACCCGAGAGTCAGTTAAACGCTGAGCAGCCCGTGGCCGCTGGCTTGAGCCTCGCGCAAAGCCGGTGCTACCATGCCCGACCGCCGCCCGGCGGCAGAGCAAACCACAGGGCCTTATGACCAGCATTCGCGAGCGTAACAAAGAGCTCATCCTGCGCGCAGCCAGCGAAGAGTTCGCCGACAAGGGCTTCGCCGCCACCAAGACCAGCGACATTGCGGCCAAGGCAGGCCTGCCCAAGCCCAACGTCTACTACTACTTCAAGTCCAAGGAAAACCTCTACCGCGAGGTCCTGGAAAGCATCATCGAGCCACTGCTGGCCGCCTCTGCCCCCTTCAACCAGCCGGGCCATCCGAGCGAAGTGCTGACCGCCTACATCCGCTCGAAGATCCGCATCTCCCGTGAACTGCCGCATGCCTCCAAGGTATTTGCCAGCGAGATCATGCACGGTGCGCCGCACCTGTCGCCGGAACAGACCGAACAGCTCAACGCCCAGGCCAAGCACAACATCGCCTGCATCCAGCGCTGGATCGATCAGGGCCTGATGGCGAAAGTCGACCCGCATCACCTGCTGTTCAGCATCTGGGCAGCGACCCAGACCTACGCCGACTTCGACTGGCAGATCTCCACCGTCACCGGCAAGGCCAGCCTGGACGACGCCGACTACGAAGCCGCCGCGCAGACCATCATTCGCCTGGTGCTCAAAGGCTGTGATGTCAGCCCGATGCCGTCGATGGCCTCCGAACTGGTGACCAGCGCCTAGGCGACTGTTCCGTTGTAGGGTTTCCCGACATCCGTCACCGTAGGGCGTGCATACGCCGAGCGCTCGAGCGCAGTACGCCATTTCCGGGTTTTGGCGGACTGCTCGCTGGCGCTCGCTGAGTCCGCCCTACGCCTGCCCTGAGATTTCACGTCCAGCTTCGGCCTTCAGACCACATCCCGTAGGCCGTACTCGCGCAGCAGTACGCCGTTGCAATGGCTGACTGTTCGCGTCGCTACGAGCGGCCGGCGATCCGGTCAGCCCTACGACTGCTCTGGAACCCTACACCCCCGCATCCGCCTTCAGGCCGAGCGACTCCAGCGCACTCACCGCACACTGCTCGTCGATATCCGAGGTGTCGCCGGTGATGCCGACGGCGCCGATCACTTCGCCGCGTTCATCGCGAATCAATACCCCTCCCGGCGCGGGTACCAGGCTGCCTTGAGCCAGGTTGTTCACCGCCCCGATAAAGGCCGGGCGCTGCTGCGCGTCGGCGGCGATCAGGCGCGAGCCCTTGCCCAGGGCCAGCGCGCCCCAGGCCTTGCCGATGGCGATCTGCGGGCGCAGCAGGCTGGCGCCGTCCTCGCGCTGCAGGCTGATCAGATGCCCGCCAGCATCCAGTACGGCGACGGTCAGCGGCGCCGCCTTTATCTCGCGGCCCACGGCCAGCGCGCGGTTACCGATGGCGTTGGCGGTTTGCAGGTTCAAGTTGCTCATGCTGGTGACTCCTGAAGTGACGAAGGGAACGAAACACCCGGAGCGAAACCGGCACTGCGCACGCCGACAGCCCTAGGCAATCCAAAGCTCGCCCTCACTATCCCACCAGAAACAAAAAATTCAACCACTACATACAATATTATTTTTTATTGTATACATTAATCGCGACACATCTCTTCGCTTGCACTGCCAACCCCGTCAAACGGGCGTTTCAAAAGAATTTGGCCCAGGCGACAGGCTGCATCGGAAAAAATGTTGACCGCGAAGTCATGGCCTGCATAGAATCCGAGCCAGGTGTTTTGTATACAATCTGATAACAAAAGAGGCACAAGATTATGGCCAGAATGAGAGCAATCGAGGCAGCCGTACTGGTTATGCGCCGCGAAGGCGTCGATACCGCGTTCGGCGTCCCCGGCGCTGCCATCAACCCCCTGTATGCCGCACTGAAGAAACTCGGTGGCATCGATCACGTCCTGGCCCGTCACGTCGAAGGCGCTTCGCACATGGCCGAGGGTTACACCCGCACCAATGCCGGCAATATCGGCGTGTGCATCGGCACCTCGGGCCCGGCCGGCACCGACATGGTCACCGGTCTGTACTCGGCCTCGGCCGACTCCATCCCGATTCTGTGCATCACCGGCCAGGCGCCGCGTGCGCGTATGCACAAGGAAGATTTCCAGGCGGTCGACATCACCAGCATCGTCGGCCCGGTAACCAAGTGGGCCACCACCGTGATGGAACCCGGCCAGGTGCCGCGCGCCTTCCAGCGTGCCTTCCATGAAATGCGCAGCGGCCGCCCCGGCCCAGTGCTGATCGACCTGCCGTTCGACGTGCAGATGGCCGAGATCGAATTCGATATCGACGCCTACGAGCCGCTGCCGGTGGCCAAGCCGACCACCAGCCGCGTCCAGGCCGAGAAGGCCATCGCCATGCTCAACGACGCCGAGCGCCCGCTGCTGGTCGCCGGTGGCGGCATCTCCAATGCCGACGCGCAAGACAAGCTGGTGGAGTTCGCCGAGCTGACCGGTGTACCGGTGGTGCCGACCCTGATGGGCTGGGGCGCGATTCCGGACGATCACAAGCTGATGGTCGGCATGGTCGGTCTGCAGACCTCGCACCGCTACGGCAACGCCACCCTGCTCGCTTCCGACCTGGTGTTCGGCATCGGCAACCGTTGGGCCAACCGCCACACCGGCTCGGTCGACGTCTACACCGAGGGCCGCAAGTTCATCCACGTCGACATCGAACCGACCCAGATTGGCCGCGTGTTCAACCCGGACCTGGGTATCGCCTCCGACGCCGGCAACGCGCTGGACGCCTTCCTCGAGGTTGCCCGCGAGTGGAAAGCCGCTGGCAAGCTGAAGGACCGCAGCGCCTGGGTCGAAGCCTGCCGCGAGCGCAAGCGCACCCTGCAGCGCAAGACCCACTTCGACAACGTGCCGGCCAAGCCGCAGCGCGTCTACGAAGAGATGAACGAAGCCTTCGGCAAGGACACCTGCTACGTCAGCACCATCGGTCTGTCGCAGATCGCCGGCGCGCAGTTCCTGCACGTGTACAAGCCGCGCCACTGGATCAACTGCGGCCAGGCCGGCCCGCTGGGCTGGACCATTCCGGCAGCCCTGGGTGTGGTCAAGGCCGACCCGCAGCGTCAGGTCGTGGCACTGTCTGGCGACTATGACTTCCAGTTCATGATCGAGGAGCTGGCCGTCGGCGCGCAGTTCAACCTGCCGTACATCCACGTGCTGGTGAACAACTCCTACCTGGGCCTGATCCGTCAGGCGCAGCGCGGCTTCGACATCGATTACTGCGTGCAGCTGGCGTTCGAGAACATCAACGCGCCGGAGCTCAACGGTTACGGCGTCGATCACGTCGCCGTGGTCGAGGGCCTGGGCTGCAAGGCGATCCGCGTGTTCGACCCGAACGAGCTGCAGAACGCCTTCGCCGAAGCCAAGCGCCTGATGGCCGAGCACCGCGTACCGGTGGTGGTGGAGATCATCCTGGAGCGCGTCACCAACATCTCCATGGGCACCGAGATCAACGCCATCAACGAGTTCGAGGAACTGGCCGAGCGCGGCGTCGACGCGCCGACCGCCATCTCGCTGCTGGATTGATGCAACCAATCCCCTCTCCCCCGGCCCCTCTCCCATAAATGGGAGAGGGGAGACAAACAAAAGGAGCCAACCATGCCCCGTTTTGCTGCCAACCTGTCCATGCTGTTCACCGAAGTGGACTTCCTGGACCGTTTCGCCGCCGCCGCCGAAGCCGGTTTCAGCGGCGTGGAATACCTCTTCCCCTATGACTTCGCGGTGGAAGAGATCAAGGCCCGCCTGGACGCCAACGCGCTTACGCAGGTGCTGTTCAACCTACCGGCCGGCGACTGGGGCAAGGGCGAGCGTGGCATCGCCTGCCACCCGGATCGCGTCGAGGAATTCCGCGCCGGCGTCGACCAGGCCATCGCCTACGCCAAGGTGCTGGGCAACAAGCAGATCAACTGCCTGGCCGGCATCCGCCCGCAGGGCCTGGACTGCGCCACCGTGGAAAAGACCTTCGTCGACAACCTGCGCTATGCGGCCGACAAGCTGGCCGGCGCCGGTATCCGCCTGGTCATGGAAGCTATCAACACCCGCGACATCCCCGGCTTCTACCTCAGCACCACCAAGCAGGCCCTGGACATCCGCGACAAGGTCGGCAGCACCAACCTGTACCTGCAGTACGACATCTACCACATGCAGATCATGGAAGGTGACCTGGCCCGCACGGTTGAGAGCAACCTGGCCGCCATCAACCACGTGCAGCTGGCCGACAACCCGGGCCGCAACGAGCCGGGCACCGGCGAGATCAACTACCGCTTCCTCTTCGAGCACCTGGATCGCATCGGCTACCAGGGCTGGATCGGCTGTGAGTACAAGCCGCTGACCACCACAACCGCCGGCCTCGGCTGGCTGAAAACCCATAACGCGATCTGACAGGCGACAGCGGACCTCTGTAGGAGCGGGTTCACCCGCGAACACCGGCGAAGCCGGTGCCAGTCACCGCGGTGCCTGCTTCGCGGGTAAACCCGCTCCTACAGGGCTGTGCACCTGATTCAACAATTCAACGAGGTTATCTCTCATGGCTAAAATCGGATTCATCGGCACCGGCATCATGGGCAAGCCTATGGCGCAGAACCTGCAGAAGGCCGGCCACACCCTGTTCTTCTCCGAGCACTTCGACAAGGCGCCGGCCGACCTGCTGGGCGACAACGGCATCGCCCTGGCCAACCCGAAGGAAGTGGCCCAGGAAGCCGAATTCATCATCGTCATGGTCCCGGACACCCCGCAGGTCGAAGACGTGCTGTTCCGTGACAACGGCATCGCCCAGGGCGTCGGCACCGGCAAGGTGGTGATCGACATGAGCTCGATCTCCCCCACCGCCACCAAGGCCTTCGCCGAGAAGATCAAGGCCACCGGCGCCGCCTACCTGGACGCCCCGGTGTCCGGCGGCGAAGTCGGTGCCAAGGCCGCAACCCTGTCGATCATGGTCGGTGGCTGCCCGAACGCCTTCGAACGCGCCCTGCCGCTGTTCCAGGCCATGGGCAAGAACATCACCCGCGTCGGCGGCAACGGCGACGGCCAGACCGCCAAGGTGGCCAACCAGATCATCGTCGCGCTGAACATCCAGGCGGTGGCCGAAGCCCTGCTGTTCGCCGCCAAGAACGGCGCCGATCCGGCCAAGGTGCGTGAAGCGCTGATGGGCGGTTTCGCCGGTTCGAAGATCCTCGAAGTGCACGGCGAGCGCATGATCAAGGGCACCTTCGACCCGGGCTTCCGCATCAGCCTGCACCAGAAGGACCTCAACCTGGCGCTGTCCGGCGCTCGCGAGCTGGGCCTGAACCTGCCCAACACCGCCAATGCCCAGCAAGTGTTCAGCACCTGCGCAGCACTCGGCGGCAGCGGCTGGGACCACTCTGGCCTGATCAAGGGCCTGGAGCATATGGCCAACTTCAATATCCGCGGCGAGTAACAGAGCGCCCTCTCCCCCGACCCCTCTCCCGCATGCGGGAGAGGGGAGACAAGCAGCTCGGCGTTATACGGATTTTCAGCGTACGCCAAACCAGTCCCCTCTCCCATTTATGGGAGAGGGTTAGGGAGAGGGGCTTTGCTTCTGGCCCACCCTTTCGACCTTCCTGGCAGGAGGTGTCACGGCCCGATTGCCAGGTTGGTCGATTCCAGTCCCCAGGCGCTGCCACGCGGCGCCTGGGGACTGGAATCGATCCACCGAGAGAACATTGATCGTTCCCACGCTCTGCGTGGGCATGCATCCCGTGAAGCTCCGCGTCACACAACAGCAGACGCCTGAGCGTCTCGCCAGGCGTTACCACGCGGAACGTGGGATCGATCATCCAGCGTCACCCCCAGAACAAGAGAACACCGCCATGACCTTCGACCCGCAACGCCTGCTGCGCGACCTGTTCGCTACCGCCATTGCCGCCGCCCATCCGCGCCAGGTGCTGGCCGACCATCTACCCGCCGACCGCAGTGGTCGTGTCATCGTCATCGGCGCCGGCAAGGCCGCTGCGGCCATGGCCGAGGTGATCGAGCAGGAGTGGCAGGGCGAGGTCAGCGGGCTGGTGGTGACCCGCTACGAGCACGGCGCCGATTGCAGGAAGATCGAGGTGGTGGAAGCCGCCCACCCGGTGCCGGACGATGCCGGCGAGCGCGTTGCCCGCCGCGTGCTGGAGCTGGTGTCGAACCTGTCCGAAGACGACCGGGTGATTTTCCTGCTTTCCGGCGGCGGCTCCTCGCTGCTGGCCCTGCCGGCCGACGGCATCAGCCTTAAGGACAAGCAGGCGATCAACAAGGCGCTGCTGAAATCCGGCGCCACCATCGGCGAGATGAACTGCGTGCGCAAGCACCTCTCGGCGATCAAGGGCGGCCGTCTGGCCAAGGCCTGCTGGCCGGCCACGGTATACACCTACGCCATCTCCGACGTGCCCGGCGACGAGGCCACGGTGATCGCCTCCGGCCCCACAGTGGGCGACCCGACCACCTCGGCCCAAGCCCTGGCGATTCTCGCTCGCTACGCCATCGACATCCCGGCCAACGTGCGCGCCTGGCTGCAGGACCCACGCTCGGAAACGGTCAAGCCGGGCGATCCGGTACTCGCCCGCAGCCACTTCCAGCTGATTGCCACCCCGCAGCAATCGCTCGACGCCGCCGCCGCCAAGGCCGAAGCGGCCGGTTTTCCGGTGCTGATTCTCGGCGATCTGGAGGGCGAGTCGCGCGATGTGGCCAAGGTGCATGCCGGCATCGCCCGCCAGGTGCAGCTGCATGGTCAGCCGATCAAGCCGCCGTGCGTGATCCTCTCTGGCGGCGAAACCACCGTCACCGTGCGCGGCAACGGCCGTGGCGGGCGCAACGCCGAATTTCTCCTCAGCCTCACCGACAGCCTCAAGGGCCTGCCCGGCGTCTACGCGCTGGCCGGCGACACCGACGGCATCGACGGCTCCGAAGACAACGCCGGCGCCATCATGACGCCCTACAGCTACGCCCGTGCCGGCATCAAGGGCCTGAGTGCCCGCGACGAGCTGGACGACAACAACGGCTATGGCTACTTCGCCGCCCTCGACGAGCTGATCGTCACCGGGCCGACCCGTACCAACGTCAACGATTTCCGCGCCATTCTGATTCTCGAGAACGACCAATGAACGCCGACAAGAAAGTGAAGATCCTCGCCACCCTCGGGCCGGCGATCCGCGACGCCGCGCACATCCGCCAACTTGTGGAGGCCGGGGTCAACCTGTTCCGCCTCAACTTCAGCCACGGCGAACACGCCGACCACGCCCAGCGCTACCAGTGGGTACGCGAGGTGGAGCGCGAGCTGAACCAGCCCATCGGCATCCTCATGGACCTGCAGGGGCCCAAGCTGCGCGTCGGCCGCTTTGCCGAAGGCAAGGTACAACTGGTCAACGGCCATAGCCTGCGCCTGGATCTGGACGCCACGCCCGGTGATGCCAATCGGGTCAACCTTCCCCACCCGGAAATCATCGAAGCGCTGCAGCCGGGCATGAGCCTGCTGCTGGACGACGGCCGCCTGCGCCTGAAAGTGACCACCAAGCAGGCCGACGCGGTAATCACCGAAGTGGTCGCCGGCGGCGAGCTGTCCGACCGCAAGGGCGTCAACGTGCCCGAGGCCGTGCTGCAACTGTCGCCGCTGACCGAAAAGGATCGCCGCGACCTGGCCTTCGGCCTGGAACTGGGCGTGGACTGGGTGGCGCTGTCCTTCGTGCAGCGCCCCGAGGACATTGTCGAGGCCCGCGAGCTGATTGGCGGCAAGGCCTTCCTCATGGCCAAGATCGAGAAGCCGTCGGCGGTGACCCACCTGGAAGACATCGCCAAGCTGTGCGACGCCATCATGGTCGCGCGTGGAGATCTGGGCGTGGAAGTGCCGGCCGAGAACGTGCCGCGTATCCAGAAGGACATCGTGCGCACCTGCCGCCAGCTCGGCCGCCCGGTGGTGGTGGCCACGCAGATGCTCGAATCCATGCGTTTCTCGCCGGCGCCGACCCGTGCCGAAGTCACCGACGTGGCCAACGCCGTGGCCGAAGGCGCCGATGCGGTAATGCTGTCGGCCGAGACCGCCTCCGGCGACTACCCGCTGGAAACCGTGCAGATGATGAGCAAGATCATCCGTCAGGTGGAAAACGGCCCGGACTACCAGAGCCAGCTCGACGTCGGCCGCCCGCAGGCCGAGCCCACCGCCAGCGACGCCATCAGCTGCGCCATCCGCCGCATCAGTTCGATCCTGCCGGTGGCCGCCCTGGTCAACTACAGCGAATCCGGTGCCAGCAGCCTGCGCGCCTCGCGCGAGCGACCCAAGGCGCCGATCTTGAGCCTGACGCCGAGCCTGACCACGGCGCGCCGCCTGACCGTGGCCTGGGGCATCTATTCGGTGGTCAACGAGCGCCTGCGCAAGGTCGAGGAAGTCACCAGCACCGCGCTGGAAATCGCCCAGGCCCAGGGCATGGCCCAGCGTGGCGAAACCGTGGTGATCACCGCCGGTGAACCCTTCGGCCAACCCGGCAGCACCAACAGTCTGAGGATCGAAACGCTGCACTGAACCGGCGGCTCTCAACGCAATAAAGAACCGTAGCCCGGATGAAATCCGGGGAATACTCTACTCCTGATTCCCGGATTTCATCCGGGCTACGCGCTGTATTGATTCGTAGGTTGTCGCGGGGCCGCCTAGTCCGTGCGCACCTTGCGTCTCGTTGGCGGTGCGCACGGCGCACCCTACGTAGCTCCTCCAAGCGACATGGACGGCTCCCCTCTCCCGCTTGCGGGAGAGGGGCTGGGGGAGAGGGCTCTCTTGGCACAGACATCATGTCTCCACTAGCAACCTCGCACCCTGCCCTGCTAAGCCTGCGCGCCCTGCTCAATGGCTTCGCCCAGATCTTCCTGCAACAGCACCCCGGCTGCGGCCTGCTGGTGATGATGGCCATCCTCATCGGCGCCCCTGACCTGCTGCCCGGCGCCCTGCTCGGCGGCCTGACCTCGATGCTGATCGCGCAACGCCGCGGCTACCCACCCGCCGATATCGCCATCGGCCTGTATGGCTACAACGGCGTCCTGCTCGGCCTGCTGCTCAGCCTGAAACTGCCGTGGACGCCGCTGCTGCCCGGGCTGATCGTCGCCAGCGCCACCCTGTCCAGCCTGCTGCTGGCACCCTGGATGCGGCGCATGCGCCAGCATGGCTGGCTGCCCGCCTTCACCTTTCCCTTCGTGCTGCTGGGTTGGCTGCTGCTGGCACTGCTCGCTCAGCTGGAGCTGTCAGCTGCACCCCCAGCCAGCACGCCCGACGCGCCGGCGCTGAACCTCCTGCAGCTGATACTCGCCGTGCTGCGTGGCCTCGGTCAGGTGATCTTCCTCGACTCGCCATTGGCCGGCCTGTGCCTGCTGCTCGGCTTGCGCCTGGCCGATGGCCGCATGGCGCTGTGGGCGCTGCTGGGTTCCAGCGGCGGCTTCGCCCTGGCGCTCTTCTCCGGCTGGCCCGGCGAGGGCGCGCTGGCCGGTCTCTATGGCTACAACGCCACTCTGACGGCCATTGCCTTGGCCCAGGTACACCGCAACCTCTGGGTGCCCGCCCTCGGCATCCTACTCGCCCTGCTGCTGCAGCCCGGTTTCAGCGCTCTCGGCCTGCCGGCCCTGACCATGCCCTTCATCCTCGCCTGCTGGCTGATCAGAGCCGGCGCGCAGAGCTGGCAACAGGCGGTCAGAAACAGCACATCGCCCTGACGCCCGGCCCCTACTCCCGCTCGTAAAGAGTGAACTCCCGCCTCGTTTGGCGGGCTAATTCATATCTGCTGCAACGAGCGATACCCATGCCCGACGTTGTCCTTTGCCCTGCCATCGCCGTTTCGCCTGTTGTCTGCAGGTTCTGTCGGGTGGCGCGCCGATGAGCCTGGCGCCTGGCGACATCGAACTACCGGCCGACCTGCGCTATGTCGACGACAGCATGCCGGGCATCAGCCGCCGCAAGCTGCGTGGCAAGTTCTGCTACTTCGACACGCAGGACCAACGCATCCGCGACCCCAAGGAGGTGGCTCGCATCAATGCCCTGGCAGTACCGCCCGCCTACACCGACGTCTGGATCTGCCCACTGGCCAACGGTCATCTGCAGGCAACCGGCCGCGATGCCCGCGGGCGCAAGCAGTACCGTTACCACGCCCGCTGGCGCGAAATCCGCGATGCGGACAAGTACGCCAGCCTGCTGGCATTCGGCAAAGCCCTGCCGGCGCTGCGCGAAGCGCTGCAGCAGCACCTGAACCTGCGCGAACACCGCCGCGAGAAGGTGCTGGCAACGGTGATCATGCTGCTGGACAACACCCTGATCCGGGTCGGCAACGCCCGCTACGCGCGGGACAATCGCTCCTATGGGCTGACCACCCTGCGCAACCGTCACGTCGAGGTGCAAGGCAACACCATACGCTTTCACTTTCGCGGCAAGAGCGGCATCGAGCACGAGGTGCAGGTCAACGATCGACGCCTGGCGCGCATCATCCAGCGTTGTCTGGAACTGCCCGGGCAACACCTGTTCCAGTATCTGGACGAGCATGGCGAGCGTCGCGCGGTGACCTCCACCGATATCAACGAGTACCTGCATGAACTCACCGGCGCCGACTTCACCGCCAAGCACTACCGCACCTGGGCCGGCAGCGCGCTGACCCTGACGCTATTGCGCGAGCTCGAATGGCAGCCGGAAAGCGCAGCCAAGAAGCATGTGGTGGCCATGGTCAAGGAGGTGGCGCAGCAGCTGCGCAATACGCCGGCGGTCTGCCGCAAGTGCTACATCCATCCGGCCCTGATCGACGCCTTCCTCGCTGGCGAGCTGGCCGGCATCCGCCTGGCGACATCGCGCAAGGGCCTGCGCGCCGAAGAAAGCCTGCTGATGCGCTTTCTGGAAAAACTGCCGCCCGCCTGAGCCGCCTGGCCCCGCAAGCCAATCAGCGCTCGCGCTCCACGGTGCCAGCCTCGCTCGGCGTATCCGCAGCCTGCACGCCCCCCGCCTGCCAGCCACCGCCCAGCGCCACGTACAACGCCACCTGCGCGGTCGCCAGTGCGGCGCGACCTTCCAGTGCCCGCTGGCGCGCCTGCAGTGCGCCGCGCTGAGCGTCCAGCACCTCGCTCAGGTTCGCCTCGCCAAGCTCGTAGCTGCGCTGCACCAGCCGGTGCGCGCGCTCGCGGTGCTCGCGGGTACGGCTGAGGGCAGGACCGGAAAAAGGGGACGAAAAAGCGAAAAAGGGGACAGATTTATTGCCCCGCATCACCGGCAGCCGAAAATAAATCTGTCCCCTTTTTTTGCCCTTTTTTTGCCTTTTTTGGATTCTTGTGAGGGCCTTAAGGCGTTACGGGTACAGGGTACCTGATCAACTCATTTGGGGGCTGTACTTGGTATTGTCAGTCGACATAGCTCAACATCAATTGAGGTTACGGCTCCAGTAGACTGCACTTCACCAATATCAACAGAACACATCCCTGAATCTATCTGAATTAAGACCTCATACGACTTACCAGCAGCAGGTGTAAAGGCCATTGAGGGCGGATTGCAAGAAACACCTGGCGCAAACAAACGACCAAAAACCACAGTAGGCTTATTCGCGGGCAGTAAAAATTCTTTATAACCCTCACCAAAATAATAATAGGGGACAGACCACGTTTTACTAAATATCTGGCGCACTCTTGGGACGCCCTGGCTTGCCTCTTGTGACTCTTCGCCCCAACGCTGCCTCAACTTCGGCAGAAAACTTTGGACTTCCCAGTGCGTAGTTTCCATTTGTCGCGGCACGTATCTGATCAACAAGCCCTGGGTCTAGCTGATAGCGGAACAATTCTCTATAAGCCTCAGTCCTGAGCACCTCATCTCGACCCAGGGCCTGATAGAGAGGGTGTGGACAGCGCAGCACTGAGGACTCACCTTGCGCGTTGGCCCGGTAGCTCGACCAGCGATATTCAGCCGGGTGCTCAACCATGCCTGCGCGGATAGGATTCATCTCAATGTAACGATAACAAGCCAACACATAAGCCTCCTCCTGCATGAGGCAAGAGCGGAAACGACCTTCCCACAGCGTCCCGCTACGGCGGTATGTGCGATTAACATACTGCACGTAACGCTGCCCTAGCCCCTTCATCATGAGTCCTGCACTATCAGGGCTTTCGGGCGTGGCCAACAAATGAACATGGTTGGTCATCAGACACCAGGCATGGATCGCACATCCATGCTTCTTTGCTTGTTCCATCAATACATCCAGATAAAAAAGATAGTCCTCGTCAGCGTAAAAACAGGCTGAGCGATTATTCCCTCTCTGAATCAGATGAACTGAAACGCCTGGCAGTGATATCCGTGCTCGACGTGGCATACAGACCTCCTTCCATGGAATTCCATAACCCTAGACCAATAAACGTGGTCTGTCCCCTATTGTTCTTTTGTCCCCTATTGTTCTTTTTCCGTGTGTCCCCTTTTCCGTGATGCACTGTACTTGGCCGGCCTTCAGGCTCAAACGACAGGCAGGTCATGCCGCTTTCAGAGCAACAGCGTCAGGTATAAAACCGTGCTGTCGCTCTGGCGTATCGGCCTTGAGTACCTCAGGCGCTCCGCCAGCGATTTATCAGGCTCGGCTCTGGCGAAGATGGAGCTCTTGCTACGTGACGAGGTTCACCGGCAGGCGCAGACTCTGGAGTAGATTTGTGGGGATTTCTCAGGGTCTGCCCCTATTGTTTTCGGCCACCTGAAAGGTCGTTACTATAAAGACATCGTGTATCTGTCTCTCTGAACGGATAAATTCGGCGGCAGCTAAATTGTTTTTCTCTGCCGCACGAGTATCAACCGGCAACTCAACTCCATCCCAAATGCAATCAAGCCTTGCTTCAAAACCAGGAAAGTGCCAAAGCCCCCCTTCAACCCGAGCAACGACTAAACCATGTTGACTAGCCCGCTTACAAACCTCAATTGCCGCATCAGCAGATAACTTCATCACAACACTTCCCTCAAGAGTAAAGAAGTCATTCGATAAATCGTAGCGCTGCTGAGGATCAATTTTCATCACAACTCACTCCCAATTAATTCTACTATCGGGAATCCACCCCGGATCATTCTTGCCACTTACTTGTACGACCTCTCCGGTTCGGTCATTTACTACAACGTAACCATTCTTCGAGCCATATACAGATGCAGGATCATTTCTCGGTAGCCCGTCAGGAGTTTTTCCGGCGGATCTCTTATCTACCGTCGTTCCGACAGGCTTCTCTTTGACTATTGCTTGCACTTCTTGCTGCGTCCATCCACGAGCTTCAAGCTGACCGCCAATCTTCCCGTCAATAACAACCTTAGTACTTGCTGTCCCAGTTGCTTTTGGGGCGCTTACAAGAGCCTCTCCATACGTCTTCTCCAGCTTTTCAAGAGCCTCTTGGGACATTTTAGTCCCGGCTTTCTTAATCGCCGCAACTTTCCCAGACGGAGTCGGGAAGAGTAAATCAATGGCTAAGGCAACGTAGTTCTCCCAGGTCTCAGGCTCAAATAGACTCTCCCGAATACTACCTGGAGTAAATTCCCTATTGAGGAAGTCCACCACCCTAGGATCTAGATCACCAACACCATCAAGTTCTCCAGAGGCTATTCTCTTGAGCTCTGCCACCACCTCACTTGCTTCAAGATCGGTGTACTTGCCCTGCGCATGCAATAACTCCAAGCCAGCTTCAAGCTTCTTCTGAGCATCCCTGTGAACCTGCTGGTTGTAGGCAGTGGCATTCTTGGCCAACTCTGCCGCCTTAGCTGGATCACCGCCCGTTGCAAGTGCAAGGGAAACTCCAATTAGCTGTGACACTGCCAATTCAAGCTGCTCATCGCCTTTGATAAGGCCCTCCAGTCGAGTGACTAGCGCCTCATTGACTCCGCCAACAATAACCCCTGTCGCGAAATCTCCACCTGTGGCCTCGCTTAGTAGTCCACCGACCAAGGCATGAACGACGATTTTTTCTTTGCCACCTTCAAACCACGCATTGTCTTGAGCAATGTCGCCTACCGCGTTGAATGCGACGGCTTGTAAAAGCTGGGTTAGTTGACTCGTTAACGCGATTTGCAGGTTGTCACCAAGGCTTCCACCTTGAACCGCAGTCTGAGCAACAGCCTGTACGGCACCTTGCGCACCTAAATACGAGCCAAATTTGGCGACTTCAACAGGTTTGCTTAGGTCGAAGCCCTTCGTAATCTTATTGACGTTATCACTGCTTACACCAAAAGCACTATCCAAAACTCCCGATGTGAAGCCGGCAGTAAGCCCAGAGACCAAATAGCCCTTTAAAGCGTCGTCCGAGGTCACATCCCCGACCACAGCCCCAAGATCACCCTTGTTATTTATTGCACTGATAGCCGCAGTACTGACAGCCGCATGAAATACAGCCTGTGCGGCAGCACCTACCCCAGTGGCTACTGCTGTACCGGCCCCTGCTCCCGTCGCTGCCGAACTTGCCGAAGTAGCTACAGCCGAACCGGCGCCCCAAGTTAGGTACGTAACGATAATTGCAATGACAATAGCCGCAGCCCCACCCAACCCCGAGTGGCTGTACTTGAAGGAGTCATGCACCTCCTTCACCCGCCGCCAGTCCACATCGCCTCGGGCTTCGGCCTCTTTCAGCCAGGCCAGGTCAGGGTCAGCCTCGACCATTGCATCGATGGTCTGGCTGACGGACTGCTGGTTGACCTGCTTGATATCGATCTTCAGGCCATCGACCGCCTGAATGACCAAGTCGCCCTGAGCGATCAGCTCGCTTTGTTTCAGGGTCTCGTCGGTCTTACCCTTACCCTTGGCCGACGTCCACGCCCAGCTGCTCTTGCTCTTCTCGTGGCTTTCCTGATCGAGATCCTTGACCGCTTCGAAAGTGATGCTGCCGCCGCTGTCGAGGATCAGGTCGTTGCCGCTTTCCAGTCGCGCTTTCTGGTACAGCTGGTCGCCTTCGCTGACCAGGATCAGATCACCGCCGGTGGTGATGCTGCTGCCGACATTGCGTACCGTGGTGACTTCGTCTCGCTGGGTTTTCTTGCTGCCCCAGGAGCCCTTCTTCTTCATGTCGTAGAGGTAGTAGTCACTGTTCTGTGCAGCCAGCAGCGCCAGTTGCTCACCGGCATACAGAAATGCCTCACCCTCGGCCTTGAGCTGGCTGGCGCTGAGGATCAGGTTGCCTTCGGCCAGGACATCCAGATCCCCACCCGCCTCGATTACCGCCGCTTGCTGGCGTACGCTGCTGTCTTCCTTGTCGACCTTCTTGCCACTGCGCTTGTAGCGGTACTCGCTGCTGCTCTCGTTGGCGGCCGCTGCAATTGTCACATCACGGCCAGCATCCAGCAGCACGTCGCCCTCCGCCTTCACCGTACTGGCCACGACGGCAATATCCTGCCCGGCAGTCACGGCCAGATCCCCGCCCACCTGCACATCACTACCATGCTGGGTAGTGCTGCTGGTGCTCCAGAAGTGACGCTTGTCCTTACGCATGCTGCCGTGTTCTTCAGCAGCAGAGGCGATGATCACATCACCACCGGCATTCAACTTGGCGTCGCCGCCCGCCTTGAGGCTGCCGCCGATGTTCTGGATATCGCCCCCAGCGAGCAGTTGCAGATCGTTGCCGGATTCGATGCCGGCTGCCTTATCGACCACGCTGGTCAACTGGCTGAAACCCTTGCCGCTCAGGCTCTGCTGGCTGATGGTGCGTTCGTTGCTGATATCGCCTGTCAGGGCGATGAGGGAAACGTCCTGACCATTGATGATGCCGCCCTGAGCGTTACGAATACTGTCGGTGGCCAGCAGTTGCAGACGGTCGCTCGCCTGCATCAAGCCGTTGTTGCCGATGCCGGCAGCAGTGACACTGAGGTTTTCACTGGCGCGCAAGGTGCCGCTGTTGTTCAGGTTGCCGCCGCTGATCAGGGCAACGTCCTGGCCCTGGATCAGGGCGCCGCTCGGTGCCAGGCGATCACCGACCTGGGCCAGGTAGAGGACCGGCACCAACACCTTCTCGCCGTTCACCTCACGCTCTTCGAGCCAGACGATGTCGTGGGTCAGCGCCGCGACCTGGGCAGAGGAAAGCCCCACACCAACCGACAGGCTCAACGCCTCCTTGCTGGCGATGGCGTTGTCCATCAGGTAGCGGAATTGCGCGTCGTTGTTGGTGAAGCCATCGAGGTAGCGTTTGCCGGTGCGCGCGGCGATGGCCTGTTCGAGCAGACGCTGTTCATACAGGCCATCGCCCAGGCGTTTCTGCGCCGTGTCGTTATCGAAACCGAGCAGGCCGAGCATGTAGTCGGAGCTGACGAACTGCTTGAGGTCGGCGAAGGCCGGGTTGGTTTCGATCAGGTAGCGGTGGCCGGGATCAGTGTTGGTCTGGAACAGGCCGTTCTGCCCCTGCGGCAGGCTGAAGCCAGGGAGGCTGATGGGATCGACGGCCTGCTGCGCGGTATCAGCAGGCAGTTGCGGGTTGAGCTGCACGACCAAGGGGGCAGAGGCGCCACCGACCGTGGTTTCCAGTGTTTGCTCAGTACCGGCCTGGGGTGCGTTATGGGCCAGGACGGATTCATTAGTAATAGGCTGAGTGGCCTGAATACGCACATCGCCGCCAGCCTGGATGATGCCGGGCGCCGCGACGCCGATGGGCGTTTCTCGCTGGATATCGCTGACCAGATTCCATTGCCCCAATGCCCCAGGTAATACCTTGGGCAAGGGTTGGGCATTGTAGGGATTGATGTAGTTGGCCCGGAAGCGCTCATCCGTTCCGTCTGAGACCCGGCCGGTGTTGTAGCGGCGCACACGTTCCACCGAGGCGAGCGTGGCACCGGTGTTCTCCAGACTGTCGGCATCGACATCGATATCGCCGGCCGCGCTCAGGGTGCTGTAGCGGTTGGCGATTTCGCCGCCGTTGAGCAGCAGGTTGGCACCAGTGTGGATGCGTGATGAGGCGGAGTCCGCTTCGACCCGAGCCTCGAAGCGCTCGGTCGCCACGTAGTCGACATTGTGGTGGTCACCGCCGCAGTCATAGCAGACAACGCTGATACCGCCATAGGTCTGGGCAAGTCGCCAGTCGAATACGTCCTTGCGATTACGCAGCACCGCAGCACGTAGGGTCATATCCCCCGCAGACTCGATACTCGCCGAGCGGTTATCCAACAGGTCGAGGTTACCGCCATCCTCATCGCGAGCAACGTCTAGCTCGCCAAGGCTGTAGATATCGCCCAGCAGGTTGACCAGGCTGGCAGTGCGCAGGGTCATGTCCGCGCCGCTAAAGATCAGGCCCTGTTCGTTACGTAGAGAGTCCCCCTCGATACGCAGCAGGCCACTGCCACCCAGTGTGCCGCGGTTGTCGAGGCTACCCAGCCTGAGGAACATGTCCTGCGCGGCGGTCAGACGACCCTGGTTGAGCAGTTGGCCGCTCAGCTCGAAGCGTCCGATACCGCCACTCTTGGCCTGTGCGTCGTTGCCAAATGCGGCGCTGTCCGCCTTGAAGGTCAGGTCGCCCAGGCTGCGCAAGGCACCATTGCCCTCGTAATTGCCGCTGAGCGTCAGGTCGAGCGCGCCATCGGTGGCGATAACGCCATCATTGACCCAGTTGTCGCCAGTGGCTGTGATGCTCTGCCGCGAGATCAACTGGCCGGTGGCGGCTTGGGTGAACTGACCGATATTCAACGTCAGGCGCTCGGCCTGCAGCTCGCTGGTGTTGGTCCAGTCAGCAGCGCTGAGGCTCAGCTCACCATTGGTGATGAAGCGCCCACCGGCACCGCCCAGATCAGCCAGATCCAGCTCGAAACCCTGGGTGCCCAGATGACGAACCGTGCCGCCCAGATTGCTCAATGAACTGCTGGCGAGAGCAAAGGCAGCGTTGCCGATTTCCACCAGGCCCTGGTCGTTATCGAACAGGTTGCCAATCTGGAACTCGCTCCTGCCGCTGCTGGCCAACGCACGCAGACGTCCATCGCGGTTCTCGGCACTACCGGCTGCAAGCGTCAGCACTTGGCTGGACTCGATCAACCCCTGGCCGTTGTTCAAAGCACCTGTCAGCTTCACATCGATGGAGTCAGCAGCGAGGATGCCGCTCTGGTTGTTCAGCGACGCAGCGTCGACTCGCAGTTCGCCGGCTGCCAATAGCTCGCCGTCCTGGTTGCTCAGGGCGCCGCCGCCAAGTTCCAGGTTCTTCTGCGCGAGAATTTGGCCCTGGCTGTTGGCAAGTTGCGCTGCCTGGATCTTGGCATTACCTGCGCTGAGCAACTTGCCGTTGCTGTTGTCCAGCACCTCGACATCCGCTTCCAGGCTGCCACGGGCAATCAGCTCGCCCCGGTTGCTGACACGCTGGCTGTTCAATACTAGCTTGCTGTCGGTTACCAGCGCACCGTCGGCCTTGACCCCGGCCTCGACGATGCCCTGGTTATCCAGCTCGCCGCCGCCGATCTCGAGGCGATTGCCAGCCGCCAGGCTTTCCTTCACCTGGGTCTTATCCGTGGCTATGACTGTCGCATTACGACCGGCATAGGTATCGGCGTTCAGTTCGATCTCGTTGGCGGCGAGTTTCAGGTCATTACTGGCCGCGACACGCGCCAGGCTCAGCTTGCCATTGGCATCGATCTGGATATCCCCGGCGCTGGCGGCCATGTCACCAGCCAGTTTCACGCCCACGCCCTGCTCGGTGCCGACCAGTCGAATGGCGCCCGCGTACATGCCGCCCAGGGCCGAGCTGTCGATGGCCAGCATGGGCTTGTTCGAGCCGTCGTCGGCCTTGGCGGTGGCGGCCAGGGTGGTGGCATCCACTTCGTTGCGGCCGGTGACGATGTTGAGCTTGTTGGCGTGCAGCTCGGCGTTGATCTGCGCGCTGCGGGTGATCAGGTCGAACTGGTCGACGTTGCCGGCATTGAGGCCTTGGCCTTCGATGGCGATCTGCCCGCCGTCGACATCGAAACGTTGCAGGCGGCCGCTCTCGATCACTGGCGTGCCGGTGCTGAGGGTGACGCGCGGGGTGTTGATGAAGCCGCAGCCATCGCAGGTGATGCCATGCGGGTTGGCGACGATGACCGCTGCCGAGCGCCCGGCCACTTCCGTGTAGCCCTTGAGCTGGCTGGCGTTGCCGCCGGTGACTTCGTTGAGAATCAGCCCGGCAGCGCCGTTCTTCAGGTTGGGGTTGCCGACCACGTAGCCGCCCAACTGGGTCTGCACCAGGTTCTGCGCACTGTTGTTGAGGATCAGCCCTTGCTGACCGACGTTGTAGTCGGTGAACTTGTTGTGCGACAGGCCGCTGCCATTGGGCGTGGCGATGTTGACCATCGGCACGCCGTTCTGCGCCTGGGTCACGGCAGTGTTGCCGCCGGCGGCCTGGTCAACCGCCAGTTGCGCCGCGGTGGCGACGATGGGGTTGAGAAACAGCACGCCGGCAACGATCAGGGCGATGTTCTGAAACAGGGGACTGCGTACGTCCATGTCGATACTCCAACCAGCCGGCCGGCCGGGCAATCAGAAGAACAGGTCGAATCGGAAATAGACCGGGCGCTCGTCACGCTCGATGACGTCGGGGCGCTCCAGGGCATGGGCGAAGCTCACCGAGGCCGCCAGGTGCTGGCCGCGCAGGGCGAACTCGAGGGCGTTGCCCGTCATGCGGCCGCGTTGCTCGGGGTTGTGCCGGCCGCCGTGGATCACGCCGACGTCATAGGCGAAGGCCAGGCTGTATTCGTGCACGAAGGGGCGCAGCGCCTCCCAGGTGACCGGGCGGCGCCAGCGCAGTTGGTTGCGCCAGTAGCCGCCGGTATCGCCGGACAGGGACTCGTCCTTGAAGCCACGCACCGAGCTGAGGCCGCCGATGCTGATGCGCTGCGGGCTGAACAATACGTCTTCGCTCTTCTGGCCGTAGGCCAGGCTGTCGAAGCTGAAGGATTCGCCCCACAGCGCGAAGGGCTGCAGGTAGCTCAGGGCCAGGGTGTATTTGTTGTAGCGCGCCACCGGCTGGCTGCCTTGCGGGTCACCGGCGCGCTGGGCGTCGAAGGCGCCGATGCCGCGTTGCCAGCCGAGATCGGCGTTGACGAAGGCGCTGCCGATACGGCGACCATGGTTGAAGCCCAGCTGCGCCTCGGACAGGCGCGTGCTGGAGGTGTCGATGCGGTTGCCGAGAATGAAGTTGTTGCTACGCAGGTGGCTGACACCGAGATTGAAGGCGGTCTTGCTGACATTGTCGCGGTGCAGCACGCGCTCGCCGCGCAGGGCGTGGGTCTTGCTGTCGCCGTCCTGATCGAAGAGAAAGCCGCCGCCGTCGCTCTGCGTGCGGTAGTAGCTCTGGCTATAGCTGTAGCTGAAGTTCCACCAGCCGTAGGGCACCTGGTAGATCAGGCTCTGGCTGTGGGAGTGGCGGTAGCTGTCGCTCACCGCATCGCGGTTGGCGCGCAGGCTGAGCTGGTCGGCCAAACCAAGGGGGCTGTCCCAGTCGAAGCTCAGGCCCCACTGTTGCTCGCCGGTGCTCTTCTGGCCGTCGTTATGGCGGTTGAGTCCGGCACGCCAGGGTTTGTCGCGCTGGCCTTGCAGCCGCACACGGCTACCGCCTACCTCTTCACCCGGCACCAGCTCCAGCTGGGCCTGGCGCGATGGCAGGCGGTTGAGCTGGTCGACCAGTTGCTCCAACTCGCGCAGGTCCAGCACTTCCCCCGGCTGGCCGGGGAAACCCATGGCCAGTTCGCGGTCGCTGGCAAGCGTGGAGCTGTCCAGCCCTTCCAGGCGACCTTCGACCACGATGACGCGCAGCTCGCCTGAAGACAGGTCCTGCTGCGGCAGGTAGGCGCGTGAGGTCACGTAGCCCCGATCGATATAGAACTGGGTGATGGCCTTGAGCAGCTCGTTGAGCTGGCCAACGCCCAAACACTCGCCGGCGAAGCGCTGCAGAATGGCCTGCTGGTTGTCCTCAGCGAGAAGAGTGGCGCCTTCCAGGCGGATCTGCTCGATGTCGAAGCAGCGTTCGTCTTCGACGGGTGCGGTTTGCAGTTGAGGCCTTTCGCCAGGAAGTTGCTGCAGCTCCTCGAGGCGCCGCTGCTGTTCCTGCAACAGGCGCTCCTGGCGCTCGCGGATCAGCTCACGGTCGCCCGGCGTCTGCGCCAGCACGATAGCGGGAAGAGAAAAACACAGCCATACGGCCCAAAAAAGGCCGGGAGCCACTTTTAACGTCGCGCAGCGACGGCCCGTAGGGTGGTCGCCAGAGATGGCAGGCCATAAAGGGCTAATACGGAAAGACATGCTTTCAGTCCTTTGAATAGCAGAAAAACGGCGTCGTAAAATCGGCGGCGATTAAAACACATGGCACCTTGACATCAAACAGGGTTTTGATGAACGGCGTCACAATCACTGCCTCGGAGCCTTTCCGTCCGACAAATGGCATATAGCCACCAACCTTCTCGTCCCTTGCCCTCACTCCGCCTTCCTGCCTAGGCTGTGCCCTTTCGCTCAATTTGGACCTTGCCATGGAAAACCGGCAGAGCTGGCGTCAACGCATTTACATCATCATTTTCGAAACCAGCACGCCCGCGGCGCAGCGCTTCGACAACTGGCTGCTGGTGACCATCCTCGCCAGCCTGGTGGTGGTGATGCTCGACAGCATCGAGCACTTCCACAACCAGTACGCCGATGTGTTCGGCGCGCTGGAGTGGTTCTTCACCGCGCTATTCGCCATCGAGTACGGCTTGCGCCTGTACAGCTCGCCCAAACCGATGCGCTATGCCTTCAGTTTCTTCGGCCTGGTGGACCTGCTGGCGGTGCTGCCGGCCATCCTGGCGTTGATGTTCGCCGATGCGCAGTACCTGATGATCGTCCGCGTAATCCGCATGATCCGCATCTTCCGTGTGCTCAAGCTGCGCCAGTACCTGACCCAGGCCAACTTCCTGCTGGTGGCGCTGCGCGGCAGCAAGCAGAAGATCGTGGTGTTTCTGGTGAGCGTCTCGACCCTGGTCACCGTTTATGGCGCGCTGATGTACGTGATCGAAGGGCCTGCCAACGGCTTCACCAGCATTCCCACCGGTATCTATTGGGCGGTGGTGACGCTGACCACCGTGGGCTTCGGCGACATCACCCCGCAAACACCCGTAGGCCAGATGCTCGCTACGCTGGTGATGATCACCGGCTACTCGATCATCGCCGTGCCCACCGGCATTTTCACCGCCGAACTGGCCAACGCCATGCGCCAGGACGGGCTGATGGAGCACGACTGCCCGCATTGTCGGAAGAACCGTCACGAGCATAGTGCGGCGTTCTGCAGTCGCTGCGGTGGGCCATTGTTCAGCCGGCAGACGGGCACTTCATCGCCGACACCGGACGCACCTGAAACAGACTGAAGCAAAACCGATCGGCCATCGCGTGGTCATAAAGTCGCCCTGTGGGCTATAAAGCCCGACTTTTTAGCTGAAGGAAGCGCGCCATGGCCGTTACCACCAATGAATCCACGGCACCTGCCAAGGCTGCCTGGATTGGCCTGATTCTGGGCCCCTTGCTACTGCTCGTCTGCCTGGTCACCGAGCCGCCAGCCGGCCTCTCCAGCACCGCCTGGGCCACCATCGGCCTGACCTTGCTGATGGCCACCTGGTGGTCGACCGAAGCCATTCCGATTCCGGCCACTTCGCTGCTGCCAATCCTGTTGATCCCGGCGCTGGGCATCGACAGTCTCAACGCTGCGACCGCGCCCTATGCCAACCCGACCATCTACCTGTTCCTCGGTGGTTTCGTCCTGGGCCTGGCCATGGAGCGCTGGAACCTGCACAAGCGCATCGCGCTGATGACGCTGCTGGCCATGGGCAGCAGGCCCAGCAGGCAGATCGCCGGGTTCATGATGGCCACGGCCTTTCTCAGCATGTGGGTGAGCAACACCGCCACCACCATCATGATGCTGCCCATTGGCCTTTCGGTGATCGGCATGCTCACCAGCGAGCAGAGCACCAGCGAAGCCGACCGTGAGCGCTTCGCCACCGCCCTGCTGCTGGCAATCGCCTACGCCGCCAGCGTCGGCGGCATCGCCACGCTGATCGGCACCCCGCCCAACGCCCTGCTGGCTGCCTTCCTCGCCGACAACTATGACGTGCAGATCGGCTTCGGCCAGTGGATGCTGCTGGGCGTGCCGGTGGCGGTGCTCATGCTGGCGTTCATCTGGTGGTGGCTGACCCGTGGCGGTTTCAACCTTGCCGGTCATGACAGCACACAGCTGATTCGCAGCGAGCTGGCCGAGCTCGGCCCGCTGAGCCGTGGCGAGAAGCTGGTGGCACTGGTGTTCGTGGTCACCGCGCTGGCCTGGGTATTCCAACCGCTGATCTCCGGCTGGGTACCCGGCGTCAATGACACCAGCATCGCCATTGCTGCGGCGCTGGCGTTGTTCATGATTCCGGTGGACGTCAAACAGCGCGTGTTTCTGATGAACTGGGAAAGCGCCAGCAAACTGCCCTGGGGCGTGCTGCTGCTGTTCGGCGGCGGCCTGTCGCTGGCCGGGGTGATTCGCAGCACAGGTCTGGCCGAATGGATCGCACAGAGCCTCGGTGCGCTGGGCGCCCTGCCGGTGATCGCGATGATCGGCGTGGTGGTGCTGGTGATCATCTTCCTTACCGAGGTCACCTCCAATACTGCCACCGCAGCCGCCTTCCTGCCGCTGCTGGGGGCGCTGGCCGTATCGCAGGGCATGCCGGCCGAACTGCTGGCGATTCCTGCCGCCATCGCCGCCAGCTGCGCCTTCATGATGCCGGTGGCGACACCGCCTAACGCCATCGTGTTCGGCACCGGGCATATGAAGATACAGTCGATGATCAAGGCAGGCTTCGCCCTCAACCTGTTCGGCGTGGTGCTGGTGACGTTGATCTGCTATGTGCTGGTGGGCATGATCTGGGCGCATTGAGCCTGGATCGCACTAACAAGAACGGCGCCTTCGGGCGCCGTTTTCATGTGCGGTTGTAGGGTGAGTGCAACCTGCCAGGTCGATTTGCGGGTTTCACCCGCCCCGCGCAATCAGCGGTTCTGATACTGGCGAAACAACCCCGGCGGGATACCCGAACTGTCGGTTTCCTTCCACGGCCCGCCTGCTTGCGACGACCAGCTCCAGCCGCCGTCCCAGCGGTAGAAGATGCGCTCGCGGTAGTACAGATCACGCGCACCTTCGACTACATAGACGCCCAGCCCCGGGTTCCAGTGGCTCTTCACCCCAGGCGGCGGCGCGTAGCGCGGGTGCGACGGCTGCTGCACCGGCGGCAACTGGCCAACCGGTGTACTCGGTTGCTGCACTACGCAGCCACTCAGGCCAAGCCCGAGTGCGCAGGCCAGGACCAGGCGCTTCACTGTGGCTGCCCGTCGCGGCTGTCGATCAGCAGCGCCTGAACACCACGGGCGGTGTTGGCAACCGGGCCGGTCTGGCCGGTCCATTCGCCCTGGGTGGCGTTACCCGCACGGGATACACGCGCCACCAGTTGCACCTGGTCGAATCGGGAAATCTTCAGTTCAGGCATCATCGCATCCACATCGGAAAGGCTGATCTGCACCGGTAGGTCGGAAACCTTCAGGCGTTTGACCGCCAACGGCATCGGCGGGCCACTGAGCGCGCGGGCGAAGACGAATACGGCATCGTCCGGCTGCACGTTCTGCTGCACTTCGGGCGACAGCGATACGCTGACCTCCAGCGCATGCACCTTGGCGCCCGGCTCGGCGGCAGCGCTGGGCTGCTCGCCCTCGCCCATCTGCTGACGAGCGCGTTCGATACCGCCGGCGATGGCCGCACGCGACGGGTCCTGCTCCGGCAGCACGGCGACCAGGCGTTCCCAGTAGCGCACCGCATCAGCATAGCGCTGGCTTTCATAGGCGGCGATGCCGAGCAGACCGAGGCTGGTGACCTCTTGCGGATCGGCCTTCAACGCTTCGTCAGTTAGCGTCTGCATCTGCTCGCTCCACTGCTTGCCTTCGGCGAAGTACAGCGCCTGCGCCCATTGGCCGAGCAGCTCCGGGGCACGCCCGGCGATCTCCACGGCACGTTCGAAGGCCTTGGCGGCATCGCCGGCACGCTCCTGCGCCATATAGGTACGACCGAGGAAGTACCAGGCCTCGGCAGACTCCGGCTGTTGCTGCACGGTCTGTTCCAGGCGCGTGGTCATCTCCTCGATGCTTTGCGGCTGCGCAGCGGCCAGTTGGCGAGTCTGTACGACCTCATCGACAGCGCCCCAGTGCAGGTACAGGGCAACCCCCAGCACCGGCACCAGCAGTGCCGACACCAGCGGAATCTTGCCGCCGAGCACGCTGCTGCGGCGCTGCACGCCTTCGGTGTCATCCAGCAGCTCGCGTGCTGCCTCGGCGCGACCGGCCTCCATCTGCGCTTCGTCGAGCACACCAGCCTGGAGTTGGTTCTCCAGTTCCTGCAGGCGCTCCTGATAGAGGGTGACGTTGAGTGCGGTACGGTCTTCTTCGGCCTGCAGCTTGCGAATGCGCAGTACCGGAATCAGCAGAAACGCCAGGGCAGTCAGCAACAACAGCCCGGCGGGCAACCAGAAATCGATCATCGGTCTTTCTTGTCCTGAGAGTTTTGCTCGAGCAACGCGGCGAGGCGCGCCTGCTCATCGACGGAGAGGCCAGCAGCAGAGCGGTCTTTGTTCTGGCCACGGCGGCGCAGAACGATCACCCCGAGCACACCGAAACCTATCAGCAGCAGGCCGGCCGGGCCGTACCAAAGCAGCAGCGTGCGGCTGGTCAGCGGCGGTTTGTAGAGCACGAAGTCGCCATAGCGCGAGACCAGGAAATCAATGATTTCCTCGTTGCTCTTGCCCTCTTCGAGCATGCGGAAGATCTCATTGCGCAGGTCCATGGCGATCGGCGCATCGGAGTCGGCGATGTTCTGGTTCTGGCACTTCGGGCAACGCAGCTCTTCGATCAGATTGCGATAGCGCTGACGCTCGGCCTCGTTGGCGAACTCGAAGGTATCGATGGCGGCATGGGCGCTGGCCAACAGCCCCAGTGCCAGACCGGCAGAAATCAGCAGACGTTTAGGCAGGCGCCATGAAAACGTCGCGAGCGAAGAGCAGGCAAGGCGAAAGCAGGCGAAGAAGCGGAGTTTACAAGTTGTAAATGAGCATTCTGAGCCTGTTTTCAACGCAGCATGATCGAGCGCAGTAGTTTTCATGGTGCCTGTGCCTCGTCGACCAGTTCTCGATAGATCGGCGCCAGCTTCTCGCGCCAGACGCGCTCGTCGATGGTGCCGACGAACTTGTGACGGATGATGCCCTTGGCATCGACGAAGAAGGTTTCCGGCGCGCCGTACACACCCAGGTCCAGACCGAGGCTGCCCTTGGCGTCCTCAATGTTGAGCTGATAGGGGTTGTGCAGGTCGCGCAGCCATTTCTGCGCCGGCTCGCGCTGATCCTTGTAGTTGACCCCATGGATCACCACGCCAGCCTCGGCCAGCTTGTTCAGCACCGGATGCTCGTGGCGGCAGGCCGGGCACCAGGTAGCCCAGACATTGACCAGTGCAGGTCGGCCCTTTATGTCGGCCTCACTGAGGGTACGCTCGGGATCGTCCAGCGACGGCAGGCTGAAAGCCGGGAACGGCTTGCCGATCAACGCCGAGGGCAACTCGGACGGGTCGAGAAACAGGCCGCGATAGAGGAATACGGCAATCGCCAGAAAGGCCAGCAGCGGCAACAGCAGGAGCAGGCGTCTCATGCGTTGGCCTCCTGCATGCCCAGGGCTTCGCGCACGCGGGTTCTGACCTTGATGCGGTAGCGCTTGTCGGCCGCGGCGAGGAAGCCGCCGAGGCCCATCAGCAGCGCACCCAACCAGATCCAGCGGACGAACGGTTTGATGTGCACGCGCACCGCCCAGGCGCCCTGCTCCAGCGGCTCGCCGAGGGCGACGAACAGGTCGCGGGTGAAGCCGGCATCGATGCCCGCCTCGGTCATGGTCGCCTGCTGCACGGTGTACAGACGCTTCTCCGGGTGCAGCACCTTGATCTGCCGCTCGCCGTCGAACACGCGCACCGTGCCCTTGTCGGAGATGAAGTTGGGGCCTTCATGATGCACCGCGCCGTCGAACTGGAAGCGATAGCCGCCCAGCTCCACGGAGTCACCCGGCGCCATGCGCAGATCGCGCTCGTAGCTACCGAGGCTGGTGAGTACCACACCCAGGGCGCACACGGCGAAACCGAAGTGCGCCATCTGCATGCCCCAGTAGCTGCGACCCAGGCTCGGCAAGCCCTTGATCAGGCCCTTGTGGCGCGTCTTGTCGAGGATGTCGCGCACGCCAGCGAGGATCACCCAGAAGGCCAGCAGGCAGACGGCCAGCACCGCCCAGTGGAAATCGCCGTGCAGGAAGGTGGCGACTACCGCAAGCACCACACTGGCCACCAGCACCGGCGTCAGCATGCCGCCCAGCCATTTCAGCGGGGTGTCCTTCCAGCGCACCAGCACGCCGACGCTGATCACCGCCATCAGCAGCGCCATCAGCGGCAGGAACAGGGCGTTGAAGTAAGGCGGGCCAACCGACAGTTTGGCGCCAGTCAGCGCATCGAGCACCAGCGGATAGAGCGTGCCGAGCAGGATCATCGCGGCCGACACCACCAGCACGATGTTGTTGACCAGCAGCAGCGTCTCACGCGACCACAAGCCAAAGCCGACCTGGCTCTTGACCACCGGCGCACGCACGGCGAACAGCGCCAGCGAACCACCGACCACCACCAGCAGGAAGGCGAGGATGAATACGCCGCGCTCCGGGTCGGTGGCGAAGGCATGTACCGAAGTCAGCACACCAGAGCGGACCAGGAATGTACCCAGCAGGCTCAGGGAGAAGGCGGCGATGGCCAGTAGCACGGTCCAGCTCTTGAAAACGCCGCGCTTTTCCGTGACCGCCAGCGAGTGGATCAAGGCAGTGCCCACCAGCCAGGGCATGAAGGAGGCGTTCTCTACCGGGTCCCAGAACCACCAGCCACCCCAGCCCAGTTCGTAGTAGGCCCACCAGGAGCCCAGGGCGATACCGATGCCGAGGAAGGCCCAGGCGACGATGGTCCACGGCCGCGACCAGCGCGCCCAGGCGGCGTCCAGCTTGCCGCCGAGCAGCGCAGCGATGGCGAAGGCGAAGGCCACCGAGAAGCCGACATAGCCCATGTACAGCATCGGCGGATGCACGATCAGGCCGAAGTCCTGCAGCAAGGGGTTGAGGTCGCGGCCATCAACCGGCGAGTTCGGCAGCAGGCGCTCGAAGGGGTTGGAGGTGACGATCAGAAACAGCAGAAAACCGATGCTGATCATGCCCATCACTGCCAGCACACGGGCGAGCATCTCTTCCGGCAGGTGGCGCGAGAAGATCGCCACGGCGAAGGTCCAGCCTGCCAGGATCAGCGCCCATAGCAGTAGGGAGCCTTCGTGCGCGCCCCACACCGCGCTGAACTTGTAGTACCAGGGCAGCGCGCTGTTGGAGTTGTTGGCCACGTAGGCGACGGAGAAATCGTCGACCATGAAGGCATAGGTCAGGCAGATGAAGGAGAACAACAGAAAGGCGAACTGGCCCCAGGCAGCCGGCTGCGCCAGGCTCATCCACTGGTGGTCACCGCGCCAGGCACCGATCAGCGGCAGCGTCGCCTGTACCAGGCACAGGCACAGCGCCAGAATCATCGCCAGATGGCCGAGCTCGGGGATCATTGTGCACTCTCCTGCTGATAGCCTTTTGCGGCTTTGGCCTCATTGTCCTTCTGCATCATTCCGCTTTTTTCCAGCGCCTGCATGACTTCAGGCGGCATGTAGTTCTCGTCGTGCTTGGCCAGTACCTCGTCGGCCACCAGCACGCCCTCGGCATTGACCCGGCCCAGGGCGACGATGCCCTGCCCTTCACGGAACAGGTCCGGGAGGATGCCGTGGTAGCGAATGGTCACGCCGTGAGCGCCGTCGGTGACGACGAAGTCGACTTCCAGGGTGTCGGCGGAACGCTTGACCGAGCCTTCCTCGACCAGGCCACCAGCACGAATGCGAGTATCGACCGGGGCTTCACCATTGGCGATCTGACTCGGGGTGTAGAACAGGTTGATGTTCTCCTGCAGCGCGGTCAGCGCCAGCGCCACGGCGATGCTGACGCCGCAGAGGATGGCCAGAACGATGTACAGACGTTTCTTGCGAACCGGATTCACTTCGACTTCTCCCGGCGCAAACGGCGCGCCTCGTCTTGCAGGTAACGGCGGCGCGCCAGGATTGGCAGCACCACATTCAACGCCAGGATCGCCAGGCTGATGCCGTAGGCGCTCCAGACGTAGGGGCCATGAGTACCCATGGCGAGAAACTCGGAGAACGACGCGAAACTCATGCCTTGCCCTCCACCAGGGTCTGCACTTCGGCTTTCACCCAGCTGCTGCGTGCTTCGCGCTTGAGCACTTCCAGGCGCATGCGGTAGAGCAACACGGCGCCGAAGAAGCAGTAGAAACCCAGCACCGCCAGCAGCAACGGCAGCCACATTTCCATCGGCATCGCCGGTTTTTCGGTGATCTTGAAGGTGGCGGTCTGGTGCAGCGAGTTCCACCACTCCACCGAGTACTTGATGATCGGAATGTTGACCACACCGACGATGGCCAGCACGGCGCAGGCCTTGGCGGCGCTGTCGCGGTTGCTGATGGCGTTGCCCAGGGCGATCACGCCGAAGTAGAGGAACAGCAGGATCAGCATCGAGGTCAGGCGCGCATCCCACACCCAATAGGTGCCCCAGGTCGGTTTGCCCCAGATGGCGCCGGTAAGCAGCGCAATAGCGGTCATCCAGGCGCCGATGGGGGCAGCCTGTTGCACGGCGACGTCGGCCAGCTTCATCTTCCAGACCAGGCCGACCAGGCCAGCAATAGCCAGGGTCACGTAGATGGACTGAGCGAGAAAGGCGGCAGGAACGTGGATGTAGATGATGCGAAAGCTGTTGCCCTGCTGGTAATCAGGCGGCGCGAACGCCAGGCCCCAGATCAGGCCAGCGGCGATCAGCAACACGGCAGCGATGCTGAGCCAGGGCAGCCAGCGGCCGCTCATCTCATAGAACCACTTGGGCGAACCCCATTTGTGAAACCACGTCCAGTTCATGCTCGACTCATTATTCAGGCCTGATCCGGCGGTTGCCCGGTTCAGAGGTCAATCACGGTTCGTTGTTATTCGCCGACGCTGATGGTCAGACCGGCGGCAATCGCAAAAGGTGTCAGGGTCACCGCCAATGCAGTGAGGCTGGCCAGCCATAACAGATGGCCGGTCGCCGGCAGTCCTTGCAGGGCCGCCTGCAACGCCCCGCTGCCAAGAATCAGCACCGGGATGTACAGCGGCAGAATCAACAGCGCCAGCAGCAGACCGCCGCGCTTGAGACCGACGGTGAGCGCCGCGCCCACCGCACCGAGCAGGCTCAGCACCGGGGTGCCGAGCAGCAGGGAAATCAGCAGCACCGGCAGACAACGCCCAGGCAAGCCGAGCATCAGCGCCAGCAAGGGCGCCAGCAGCACCAGCGCCAACCCACTGAACAGCCAGTGTGCCAGCACCTTGGCCAACACCAGAAGAGGCAGGGGGTGCGACGAAAGGACCCACTGTTCGAGCGAGCCGTCCTCGAAATCACTGCGGAAAAGCCCGTCCAGCGAGAGCAGCACGGCCAAAAGCGCCGCAACCCAGACCAGGCCAGGGGAAAGGGTTTGCAACAATTGCGTCTCTGGTCCCACCGCCAGCGGGAACAGCGCGATGACGATGGCGAAGAACACCAGGGGGTTGGCCAGATCGGATGGGCGGCGAGCGAGCAGGCGCATTTCGCGCGACAGCAGCTGTGTGAAAACGTTGCTCATGCGGCGTATTGCCCCAGATCCAGGTCGCGATAGGTCGCCGGTGTGCGCTGCAGACTGTGGTGAGTGGTCAGCACCACGACGCCACCACGTTCGCAATGGCCGGCCAGGTGCGCTTCGAGTTGCGCCACGCCACTCTTGTCCAGTGCGGTGAAAGGTTCATCGAGCACCCACAACGGCGGCGTATCGGCCAGATAAAGACGCGCCAGCGCGACGCGGCGCTGTTGGCCGGCCGACAGGGTATGACAGGGAACGTCCTCGAAACCGCGCAAACCGACCGCTTCCAGCGCCTGCCAGATCGCCTCGCGACTGGCCGGGCGATGCAGCGCGCAGAGCCAGGCCAGGTTCTCTTCGGCGCTTAGCAGGCCCTTGATGCCGGCGGCATGGCCAATCCACAACAGGTTGCGCGCCAACTCGCTGCGCTGCTCGGCCAGAGTCCGGCCCTGCAGGAGGATGTCACCGGAGGTCGGCTGACGCAGGCCCGCGATCAGCCGTAGCAAGCTGGTCTTGCCGCTGCCGTTGGGGCCGCTGATCTGCAACATGTCGCCCGGCTGCAGGGCGAAGTGCAACTGCTCGAAGAGCATGCGCCAGTCCCGCTCACAGCTGAGCGCCACGGCTTCGAGAAGGGGAACGGGACGGGTCATCGATACCTGGCAGGGTTAAAGTCGACGGTGCTCCGGCCGCTATACTGACGCGTGCCGGAAGTGCGCTGCGCAACGGGACGGCATTATACATGTCGCGTCACTGTCCCCGCAGTCAGCATTTTCGACAGGGTGTTAATCTGTCGCAGGCAAATCGGCCTTAGGCTGTACTCGCGAAGCAGTACACCATCAGATACGTGAGAGCCCATGAGCGAAATCAGCAGCCCACGCCCGCTTCCCCCTGCCGTGCCGGTGATTCGCAACACTGCGACTGCCGCAGACATGGCCGTGCGCCTGTTGCAGCCGCTGGAAGGCATGCTGGCGGCCGGCGAAAGCGCCAAGGCCGAAGTCGTGGCAATTCGCGAACAAGCGCACAGCTTCCAGCTGCTGCTCAAACTGACCCTCGCCGGTGGCAAACAGGCGACTCTGCAAGCCGAAAGCCCCAGGCCACTGGCCCAGGGCAGCGCGCTGGTGGTCACCGCACTGTCCGAGACTCGCCTGGCGCTGGCCTTGCAGGCTGGCGGTGACAAGCCGCTGACCAGCCTCGACCTGCAGCAACTGCCGCCCGGCACCCTGGTGCAGGGCAAGGTCGTCAGCAACGCTCCGCTGCCGACACAGAATGCGCAGACGATCTATCGCCTGGTGGTCAACCTGCTCAACACTCCGCTGGCGGGCAACAAGCTGGCCATCGACAGCCCCTTGAATCTGCCGCTCGGCAGCCTGCTCAGCGCGCAGGTACAAGGCAGCCAGAGCCTCGCCTTTCTGCCGCTCAGCGGCCGCCTGGATCAGTTGGTGCTGGGCCAGCAACTGGCCGCCCAGCAGAATCGTCAGGCCTCGCTGGAGGGCTTGTTCAAGGGCCTGCAGAACCTGAGCGGTGGCGATGAGGCGCTACGCGGCAGTATCGACAAGCTGCTTGCAGCCCTCCCCGATAGCACCCAGCTGAGTACCGCCAAAGGCCTGGCGCAGGCACTCGAAGGCAGCGGTGTGCTGCTCGAAGCCAAACTGCTGCAGGGCCAGACCGGCTCATTGCCGCAGGACCTGAAGGCCAACCTGCTGCGCCTGATCGCCCAGCTGATGCCGCAACTGCCAGGTGTCTCCGGCCCCCTTGCCGGCCTGCAGAACGCCCTCAACCAGAACCTGCCCAACCTGGCTCGGCAACTGCTCGGCGCAGGCGCTACCGGGGCGGCACGCCAACAGGCGCTGACCTTTCCCCTGCCCTCGCGCTTGCTGCAGAACATGGACGGCGAAGCCGACCTGGAAACCCTGCTGAAGCTCGCCGCTGCAGCCGTCTCACGGCTGCAGACCCATCAGCTATCGAGCCTGGCGCAAACCCAGGTGGATGCCAACGGCAACCTGCTGACCACCTGGCAGCTGGAGCTGCCCATGCGCCACCAGCAGGAAGTGATTCCACTGCAGATCAAACTGCAGCGCGAAGACAGTGGCAAAGCGGAGAAAGCGGAGCAGAAAGAAACGCTCTGGCGCGTGGAACTGGCCTTCGACCTTGATCATCTTGGCCCGCTGCAGGTTCGCGCCCAACTACTGCGCGGCAGCCTCTCCAGCCAACTGTGGGCCGAACACGCCGCTACCGCATCGCTGATCACCGCCGAGCTGGGCAACCTGCGTGAGCGCCTGCTAGCCGCAGGACTGGAGGTTGGCGAACTGGCCTGCAGCCAGGGCATGCCGCCGCAAGGACCGAAAACCTCGCTGGAACAACGCTGGGTGGACGAAACCGCATGAGCCGCAAGCCGCAGTCCGAAGCGCGTCAGGCCATCGCCCTCAACTATGACAGGCACAACGCACCGATACTCAGCGCCAAGGGTGATGACGAACTGGCCGAAGCCATCCTCGCCATCGCTCGCGAATACGAAGTACCGATCTATGAAAATGCCGAGTTGGTGCGTCTGCTGGCGCGCCTCGAACTGGGCGATGCCATTCCTGACGCGCTGTATCGCTGCATTGCCGAGATCATCGCCTTCGCCTGGCACCTGCAGGGCAAGACACCGGAGGGTTTCACTCCGGCACAGGAAAGCGAGCGCGACGTCACCCCGCCACTCCCCCGCCTGAGTGGGCCGGCTGCCGATTAATGGGAACCCGCCAGAACGCGTTGAGTGACCGGCAGAAAGAGCTTCGCGGCCGCAGCGCTTAGGCTTTCTTGGGTCGATGCAGCCGGCTGATCAGCTCGGCCTCGGCCGTGCTGAGGCCGCAGGACTGGGTGAGATCGTCGACGCTGGCGCCCATGCCAACCAGGCGAGCGGCCTGGGTGAAGGACAGACTGTTGGGATCGCGCTGCTCGATCTGGCTGACCTTGTCCGGCAGCGGCGCCACCACACGGCGCAGCTCATGCAGCTCTTCGCCCATGCGAATGCTGCCGGTCAGGTAGGCGTCGAGACGTTTACTCAGCTCCCTGATCCGCGCATCGCGCACGGCGTCACGCTTGGCCTGTTCGTCCAGCAGGCGTTGCTGGTTGCGGTACAGGCCTTTGCAGACGATGCCCAAGGCCACGCATAGCAGCGCCACGAAGGCCAGGGCCGCGGCAAGCATGGCGAATTCGGACATGGCTCAGATGCTCTCCAGCTCCGACCACTCTTCCTCGGACATCATCTTGTCCAGCTCGACCAGAATCAGCAGTTCGCCGTTCTTGTTGCACACGCCCTGAATGAACTTGGCCGACTCGTCATTGCCGACGTTCGGTGCAGTCTCGATCTCGGACTGACGCAGGTAGACCACTTCGGCCACGCTATCGACCAGAATGCCGACCACTTGCTTGTCCGCTTCGATGATGACGATACGGGTGTTATCGGTGACCGGCGCCGAACCCAGGCCGAAACGCTGGCGGGTATCGATCACGGTGACCACATTGCCGCGCAGGTTGATGATGCCCAGCACGTAGCTCGGTGCACCCGGCACCGGAGCGATCTCGGTGTAACGCAGGACTTCCTGCACCTGCATCACGTTGATGCCGTAGGTCTCGTTGTCCAGGCGAAAGGTCACCCACTGCAGAATCGGATCTTCGGCACCTTGTGCAGAACTTTTCTTCATGTCCCTAGCCTCGTCAAAAACCGCTCAGTGCGGCATGCGCGGGTCGACCCGCTTGTCATCAACTATAGAGCCCGTTGGCACAGGCCCACCAATTCTCAATGCAGTTTTCCGCCATTCAGGCGCTTCGCCCCACCGCTGGCGATCAGTTCAGCCAATGCCGCCACGTCGAGCAGCGCGCACATGTGCTCGATCACCGTGCCAGCCAACCAGGGACGCTGGGTACGCTGGCTGCGCCACTTGACCTCGCTCGGGTCCAGGCGAATCGAACGGCTGACCTGATGCACCGACAACCCCCACTCGTAGCCCTGCACCGAAATCACGTACTGCAGACCCTCGCGGAAGTCCTCTCGGTAACGGTCTGGCATCACCCAACGGGCGGTATCCAATACCTTCAGGTTACCGGCCTGGCTCGGCAGGATGCCGAGAAACCAGTCCGGCTGACCAAACAGCGGAGTCAGCTCCTGGCCTTCGAGCGGATAGATCGAGCCCAGGCAAATCAGCGGCACGGCCAGGGTCAACCCGGCAACGTCGAACAGCAGGCATTCGAACGGCTCCTCGGCCCAGGCAGGACGACCATCGGCCAGGAGCGCAGCCGACTGCGGCGCCAGCTCGGCAGCGGGAGCAACTACTGGCAGTGCCTCATCGATGACCGGAGCCTGTATCGGCGCGAGTAACTCGACCGGCGTAACGTCCGCCTGTACCTGCGGTTCGATCACGCTAGCGAGTACCACTGGCTCGACCAGCCGCGCATCGCGCACTTGCTCCTCGAGCACTGCAGCCTCGAATTCGTCGAGGCTGACGGACATCTCCAGTTCGGCGGCAGCTTCCTGCAGCAGCCCATCGAGGTAGGACTGCAGAGCCAGCTGGGAACGCGTAGCGGTGGCGAGGTTACGACTCATGACTGGAACCCGGAATAAGATCTTGACAGCCTATCGGCCGCGGCATGCTCCGACTTGAGTGTCGCAGTTCAACACAGACGCTCATTTCAAGCCACCTGCGCCGCCGGCTGATGACTCAACAGATGCTTGAGCAGCGCACGATAGGCGATCACACCACGGCTGCCGGCATCGAACTGCGAGGGCGTGCGCCCTGCCCGGCTGGCATCACGCAAGCGCGTGTCGACCGGAATGTAAGCCGGCCACAGGTGCTCAGGGTACGTATTGCGCAGTACCCGCAGCGTACTCATGGACGCCTGGGTGCGGCGGTCGAACAGCGTCGGCACGATGGTGTAAGGCAAGGCCTGCTTGCGCGAACGATTGATCATCGCCAGCGTGGTGATCATGCGCTCCAGGCCTTTCACTGCGAGGAACTCGGTCTGCACCGGAATCACCAGTTGCTGGCTGGCGGCCAGGGCATTGACCATCAGCACGCCGAGCAAGGGCGGGCTGTCGATGATGGCGTGATCGAAATCTTCCCACAGTTGCGCCAGGCTCTTGGCTATCACCAGACCCAGACCATTCTGCCCCGGCGACTGGCGCTCGAGCGTGGCCAGCGCGGTGCTCGACGGCAACAGGGAGATATTCTCGTGACTGGTGCTGTGCAGCAGTTGCTTGGGCAGGCCCTGCGGCACGTTGCCCTGGTGCAGGAACAGATCGAAGCAACTGTGCTCCAGCGCATCGGGATCATGACCGAAGTAACTGGTCATCGACCCATGCGGATCGAGATCGACCACGACCACACGCTTGCCGGCATCGGCCAACAGGCCTGCCAGGGCGATGGAGGTGGTGGTCTTGCCGACCCCGCCCTTTTGGTTGGCTACTGCCCAAACTTTCATTTTCTCTCATCCTCCCGGCAAGAGGCGCTCAGGCCGAGAATGGCTGTCGCACGCACACAGCAGGCGACTGGGATTTGACGGCTCACGACTGTGGAACCCCCGACGCAGACGCTGGTGCAGGTTGCGTGCCAGCCTCTGACTGCTGAGTCGCGGTACTGCCAGCGCCACGTCGCGTGTCGAGGTTGCGCGAAATCACCAGCACGACGCGGCGATTACGTCCCCTGCCCTCGGCGGTGGCATTGTCTGCCACCGGTTGGAATTCACCGTAACCGACGGCCGCCAGACGTGAAGGGTTGACGCCATCCATGGCCAGCATACGCACGATGCTCGCCGCACGCGCCGAAGACAACTCCCAGTTGGTCGGGTAAAGGGCGGTCTGGATCGGCAGGTTGTCGGTGAACCCCTCCACCTTAACCGGATTCTGATACGGCGCCAGAATCTTGGCGACTTTCTCGATGATGTCGAACGCCTGATTGTTCGGAATGGCATCACCACTGGGAAACAACAGACTGGAGCTGAGCTCGATCTCGATCCACATCTCGTTGCCACGCACAGTCAACTGCTCGCTCTGAATCAGCTCGCCAAATGCTTCGCGCACACTGGAGGCAATGCTCTGCAGGGTCGAATCCGAGCCGGGGTCGTCCATCGAGGTGTTATCAGGCTCGCTGGTACGCGGCCGCTCCTCGCCGACCGGAATAGGCTTGATCGAGCGATCAGGCTGGTTGAACACGCCCGTCAGTGACTCCGAGAGAATCTTGTACTTGCCTTCGTTGATCGAGGAAATCGAGTACATCACCACGAAAAAGGCGAACAGCAAGGTGATGAAGTCGGCATAGGAGACCAACCAACGCTCGTGATTCTCGTGCTCTTCATGATGCCGCCTGCGCGCCATGCCATACCTCCATCAGTCCATGAAGCCTTGCAGCTTCAGTTCGATGGAACGCGGGTTCTCACCCTCGGCGATGGACAGGATGCCTTCGAGGAGCATCTCGCGGTAACGCGACTGGCGCAGCGCGATGGACTTGAGCTTGTTGCCCATCGGTAGCAGCAGCAGGTTGGCAAAACCGACACCGTAGATGGTGGCGACGAACGCCACGGCAATGCCACTGCCGAGCATGCTGGGATCAGCCAGGTTGCCCATCACATGGATAAGGCCCATTACCGCGCCGATGATGCCAATGGTCGGGGCATAGCCGCCCATGCTCTCGAACACCTTGGCAGCCTGGATATCACGGGCCTCCTGAGTGTAGAGATCGACCTCGAGAATGCTGCGAATGGACTCCGGCTCGGCGCCATCGACCAGCAACTGCAGGCCTTTGCGCGCGTAGGGGTCAGGCTCAGCATCGGCCACCGCCTCGAGGCCGAGCAGGCCTTCCTTGCGCGCCACCATGCTCCAGCCGGTCACACGATTGATGCCACCGACCAGATCGATACGCGGCGGGAAAAATATCCAGCGCATGATGCTCATGGCACGCTTGAACACCTGCACCGGCGCCTGCAGAAAAGCCGCGCCCAGCGTGCCACCGATGACGATCAGTGCCGCCGGACCGTTGAGCAACGCCCCGGCATTACCCCCCTCCAGGTAATTGCCGCCCAGAATGGCGACGAACGCCAGGATGACGCCGATTAGGCTCAGTACATCCATGCGAAGGTTCCACACTTAGCCTGGGTCACTGGCAAGCCTCGGTCAGGTGCCGGCCGATGTCATCCAGGCCATAGACAGCATCCGCCAGGTTGGCCTTGACCACGGCCATGGGCATGCCATAGATCACGCAACTGGCCTCGTCCTGCGCCCACACCTGACTACCGCCCTGCTTGAGCAGGCGCGCGCCCTCGCGGCCGTCGGCGCCCATGCCGGTCAGCACCACCGCCAGCACCTTGTCGCCATAGGACTTGGCGGCCGAGCCGAAGGTGATATCGACGCAGGGTTTGTAGTTGAGACGCTCGTCACCCGGCAGGATCTTTATCGCGCCGCGCGCATCAACCATCATCTGCTTGCCCCCAGGCGCCAGCAGCGCCAGGCCAGGGCGCAGAATATCGCCGTCCTCAGCCTCCTTGACCTGAATGCGACACAGCTTGTCCAGGCGCTCGGCGAAGGCCTTGGTGAAGGCCGCTGGCATGTGCTGGATCAGCACCAGCGGTGCCGGGAAGTTGGCTGGCAATTGGGTCAACACACGTTGCAGCGCCACCGGGCCACCGGTAGAGGTACCAATGGCCACCAGTTTGTAAGCTTTGCGCTTGGGCGCTGATGACGAAGGCGCTGCGCCAGCAGACGATGCTGCGGGACGCGCAGGAGCAGCGGGAGCCGGCACAGCAGGCCGCGTTGAAACGGCCGGACGACTAATCGGCGCCGCACTCGGACTCGCCGCAGTCGGCGCCGGAGCCACCGCAGCCGAGCTGAAACGACGGTTGCTGCGCGCGATGCTATGCACCTTCTCACAGAGCATCTGCTTGACCTTCTCAGGGTTACGCGAGATGTCTTCGAAGTTCTTCGGCAGAAAATCCACCGCACCGGCGTCCAACGCATCGAGCGTCACGCGGGCGCCTTCGTGGGTCAGCGAAGAGAACATCAACACTGGCGTCGGGCACCGCTGCATGATGTTTCGAACCGCAGTGATGCCGTCCATCATCGGCATCTCGTAATCCATGGTGATCACGTCGGGCTTGAGCGCCAACGCCTGATCGATGGCTTCCCGCCCATTGGTGGCCGTGCCCACAACCTGAATACTGGGGTCAGCAGACAGAATTTCTGAAACGCGCCGGCGGAAGAAACCGGAGTCGTCCACCACCAGAACCTTAACAGCCATACACACTCCTAGACGGCGCGAAGCCATGACCCGCGCCGCGAAACATCAGAAACGTCGAGCGTAGCGCTTGAGCATGCTCGGTACGTCGAGAATCAACGCGATGCGTCCATCGCCAGTGATCGTGGCGCCGGACATCCCGGGCGTGCCTTGCAGCATCTTGCCCAGCGGTTTGATTACCACTTCCTCCTGCCCGACCAATTGATCGACGACAAAGCCGATGCGCTGGCTACCGACGGTGAGGATCACCACATGGCCCTCGCGCTGACCTTCGTGGAAGGCCTGCGGCACCAGCCAACGTTTGAGATAGAACAGCGGCAGCGCCTTGTCGCGCACGATCACCACTTCCTGGCCATCAACCACATTGGTGCGCGACAGGTCGAGGTGGAAGATCTCGTTGACGTTGACCAGCGGGAAGGCGAAGGCCTGGTTCTCCAGCATCACCATCAGGGTCGGCATGATCGCCAGGGTCAGCGGCACCTTGATGATGATCTTCGAGCCCTGCCCCTTCTGCGAGAACACGTTGACCGTGCCATTGAGCTGGGAAATCTTGGTCTTCACCACGTCCATGCCAACACCGCGGCCGGACACATCGGAGATCTCGGTCTTGGTCGAGAAGCCCGGGGCGAAGATCAGGTTGTAGCATTCGAACTCGTTGAGGCGATCAGCCGCGTCCTTGTCCAGCAGGCCTTTCTCCACGGCCTTGGCACGCAGCACATCAGCGTCCATACCCTTGCCGTCATCGGTGATCGACAACAGGATGTGGTCACCTTCCTGCTCAGCGGACAGCACCACGCGGCCAGCGCGTGCCTTGCCGGCTTTCTCGCGCTCTTCCGGGGTTTCCACGCCGTGGTCGACGGCGTTGCGCACCAAGTGCACCAGCGGGTCGGCCAGCGCCTCGACCAGGTTCTTGTCGAGGTCGGTTTCCTCGCCCACCAGTTCGAGGTTGATCTCTTTCTTCAGGTTGCGCGCAAGGTCGCGAACCAGGCGCGGGAAGCGGCCGAAGACCTTCTTGATCGGCTGCATGCGGGTCTTCATCACCGAGGTCTGCAGATCCGCGGTGACCACGTCGAGGTTCGACACCGCCTTGGACATGGCCTCGTCGCCGCTGTTGAGGCCCAGACGCACCAGACGGTTACGCACCAGCACCAGCTCGCCGACCATGTTCATGATCTCGTCGAGGCGTGCGGTATCGACCCGTACGGTGGTTTCGGCTTCGCTCGCGGCCGGCGCCTTGTCGGCAGCAGGCGCGGGTGCGGCAGAAGCACGAGCGGCAGCAGGCTCAGCCTTGGCTGCTGCGGGCTTGGCAGGTGCGGCGGCCTTGGGCGCTGCTGCAGGTTTGGCCGCGGCGGCAGGCGCGGGCGCCGGCTCAGCGGGCGGCACGAACTTGCCCTTGCCGTGCAATTGATCGAGCAGCGACTCGAATTCGTCGTCGGTTATCTCATCACCCGCCGGAGCGGGCGCTGCAGCAACGGCCGCAACCGGAGCAGCAGCTTCGGCGGTGGCCGAGAACTGGCCTTTGCCATGCAGTTGATCGAGCAGCGCTTCGAATTCGTCGTCGGTGATCTCATCGCCTGCCGCTACGCCAGCAGGCACAGAAGCGCCTACCGCAGCGGCAGGCGTTTCGACCGTGCCGGCGAACTGCCCCTTGCCGTGCAACTGATCGAGCAGCGACTCGAACTCGTCATCGGTGATCTCATCGCTGGCACTGGTCTGCACACTTGGGGCGGCAGCCGGCGCGTCACCCAGCGCATCGAGCAGTTGCTCGAATTCGCTGTCGGTGATGTCGCCCGCGGCAGCGGACGGCGTAGCTGGCTGAGATACCGGCACGGGTTCCGGCTCGGCCTGCTGCACCGGCGCAGGAGCCGCTTCGGCGCCGCCCGGTTCGGCCAGGCGTGCCAATGCCGCCAGAAGTTCAGGCGACGCAGGCGTCGGCTCGCGGCGCTCACGCACCTCGCCGAACATGCCATTTACTGCATCAAGAGCCTCGAGCACCACATCCATCAGCTCCGAATCGACGCGACGCTCACCCTTGCGCAGGATGTCGAAGACGTTTTCGGCGATATGGCAGCACTCCACCAACTCGTTGAGCTGGAGGAAACCCGCTCCGCCCTTGACGGTATGAAAACCGCGGAAGATGGCGTTGAGCAGGTTCATGTCGTCCGGTCGGCTTTCCAGCTCGACTAACTGTTCGGACAACTGTTCGAGAATCTCGCCGGCCTCTACCAGGAAATCCTGGAGGATCTCTTCATCGGCGCCGAAGCTCATATTGTGTGCTCCTTAGAACCCTAGGCTGGACAGCAGGTCGTCGACATCGTCTTGGTTGGAGGCGACGTCATCACGCTTATCGGCATGAATCTGCGGACCTTCACCCCGCGATGGCTCTTTTGATTTTTCCTGTTCGGTACGCAGCGCTTCGTGGTCGTGCTGAATACCGGCAAAACGGTCGACCTGGCTGGCCATGAGCATCAGCTTGAGCAGGTTGCTTTCCACTTCGGTCACCAGCTGGGTGACACGCTTGATCACCTGGCCGGTAAGATCCTGATAGTCCTGAGCCAACAGAATGTCGTTGAGGTGGCCGGAGAGCTTGGCGCCATCTCGTTCACTGCGGGCGAGGAACAGCTCGACACGCTTGGCCAGCTCGCGGAAACCGTCGGCACCGATTTCGCGGCGCATGAAGCGGCCCCACTCGGCGCTGAGGCTCTGCGCTTCGTCACTGAGGTCGTTGACCAGCGGCGCACTCTGCTCGACCAGATCCATGGTCCGGTTGGCAGCCTTCTCGGTCATGGTCACGACGTAGTTCAGACGCTCGGTCGCATCGGCGATCTGCGACAGCTCCTGGGCATGCGGCATACGCGGATCGAGCTGAAAATTGACAATGGCGTTGTGCAGTTCACGGGTCAGTTTGCCGACCTCGTGATACAGCCCGCGATCGCGGACCTTGTTCAGCTCGTTGATCAGTTGCACCGCGGCGCCGAAATTACCTTGCTCAAGGCTATCGACCAGATCGCGGGCATTGTTTTTCAGGGTCGACTCAAGGTCACCCAGCGTGGAGTCATCATGTTCCATAGCACCCTCGCGGCTGACATCAGCCGTTGACCCGCTCGAAGATCTTCTCGATCTTTTCCTTCAACACCTGAGCGGTGAAGGGTTTGACCACGTAGCCATTCACACCGGCCTGGGCCGCCTCGATGATCTGATCGCGCTTGGCTTCAGCGGTCACCATCAGCACCGGCAGGTGCTTGAGGCGCTCGTCGGCACGTACGGCGCGCAGCAGGTCGATGCCGGTCATGCCGGGCATGTTCCAGTCGGTCACCAGAAAGTCGAAGCTGCCGCTTTGCAGCATCGGCAGCGCCGAGGTGCCGTCATCGGCTTCCGCGGTGTTGGTGAAACCCAAGTCCCGCAAGAGGTTCTTGATGATCCGTCGCATCGTCGAGAAATCGTCAACGATGAGGATTTTCATGTTCTTGTCCAAGTCGACCTCCGTACAGTCCCAAACGTATTGCGCTTGCAACTACGTCCTTTAATCGTGAAACCGTTTTGCGCCTGCGAGTACGCCGCGTTCAGCCAGCGCGCCATTCACTCAGCCGCGAGCGCAAACGCGCCGCGCACTGGCTGTGCAACTGGCTCACGCGTGACTCGCTAACCCCCAGCACTTCACCGATTTCCTTCAAGTTCAGTTCTTCATCGTAATACAGCGCCAGCACCAGACGTTCGCGCTCCGGCAAACCGGCGATGGCATCGGCCAAGGCCGCCTGGAAGCGTTCGTCTTCGAGGTCCCGCGAAGGTTCGAGGTGAGTGTGTCCGGCGTCTTCGTGCAACCCGCCATGCTCGCCGTCCTGCAACAGGTCGTCGAAACTGAACAGGCGGCTGCCCAAAGTGTCGCCAAGAATGCCGTAGTAATCCTCCAGACTCAATTGGAGTTCGGCCGCAACCTCGTGATCTTTAGCGTCCCGTCCGGTTCTTGCCTCAACGACACGAATGGCATCGCTGACCATCCGGCTGTTGCGGTGCACCGAACGCGGCGCCCAATCACCCTTGCGCACCTCGTCGAGCATGGAGCCGCGAATACGGATACCGGCGAAGGTCTCGAAACTGGCACCCTTGCTGGAGTCGTATTTGCGTGAGGCTTCGAGCAGGCCGATCATGCCGGCCTGGATAAGATCATCGACCTGCACGCTGGCCGGCAGACGAGCCAGCAGGTGGTAGGCGATGCGCTTGACCAGCGGCGCATAGCGCTCGATCAGCTGGTGCTGGGAGTCCTGCGCCTGAGCCTTGTTGTACATACGAAGTCCAGAGGCTGCTGTCATACGGCCGAGTCTGCGGTCGGTTGTTGCACCAGACGCTCGACGAAAAACTCCAGATGACCACGGGGATTGGCCGGTAACGGCCAGGTATCTACCTTCTGAGCTATCGCCTTGAACGCCAGGGCGCACTTGGATCGAGGGAAGGCTTCATAGACGGCGCGCTGCTTCTGCACGGCCTTACGCACACACTCATCGTAGGGCACGGCACCGACATACTGCAGGGCGACATCGAGGAAACGATCCGTCACCTTGGTCAGCTTAGCAAAGAGATTTCGTCCTTCCTGCGGGCTGTGGGCCATATTGGCCAGTACGCGGAAGCGGCTGATGCCGTGATCGCGATTGAGCAGTTTGATCAGCGCGTAGGCATCGGTAATCGAGGTGGGCTCATCGCAGACCACCACAAGGATCTCCTGCGCCGCACGCACGAAACTGACCACTGCATCACCGATACCGGCAGCGGTGTCGATCACCAGCACGTCAAGATTTTCGCTGATGTCACTGAACGCCTGGATCAACCCGGCGTGCTGCATCGGCGTGAGGCTGACCATGCTCTGCGTACCGGATGCTGCCGGCACGATGCGCACGCCGCCCGGCCCCTGCAGCAGGACGTCACGCAGATCGCATTCACCCGCGATGACATCGGCCAGGGTGCGCTTGGGCGTCAGGCCCAATAGAACGTCGACGTTGGCCAAGCCAAGGTCGGCGTCCATCAGCATGACCCGACGGCCGAGATCGGCCAGGGCCATGGACAGATTGACCGACACATTGGTCTTGCCGACGCCACCCTTGCCGCCAGTCACCGCAATCACCTGTACGGGATGCATACCCATGTTCTTTCTACACCTTGTCTAACTTCGACTTGGCCCTACAGGTCGTTGAAAAACACCTGTTGAGGCCGTTCACTCCCGCACCACATGGCGAGAGGGTGCAACATTCTCGCTGCTTCAACCGGCTCGCTTGGCCGGATTGTGATAGAGGCCGGCGAACATCTGCGCCATGGCGTCCTCACTCGGCTCCTCGGCAGCCTGCAGCCCCACCGCCCGGCTGACCAGCTGATGGCTACGCGGCACGTGCAGATCGTCCGGAATCCGCGGCCCGTCCGTCACATAGGCTACCGGCAGTTGCTGGCCTATAGCCAGACCTAAAACCTCACCCAGACTCGCAGCTTCGTCCAGTTTCGTCAGTATGCAGCCTGAAAGGCCACAACGCTTGTAACTATGGTAGGCCGCCTTGAGCACTTGGCTCTGACTTGTTGCGGCCAGTACCAGATAATTCTTCGCCTTGATGCGTGCCGAGGCCAGGCTCTCCAACTGCAGACGCAGCGCCGGATCGTTGCCTGGCAGGCCAGCGGTATCGACCAACACCACGCGTTTCTTGGCCAGCGGCGCCAGAGCCTGCAGCAGAGACTGACCGGGGTCGATCTGAGTCACCGACACACCGAGGATGCGCCCCAGGGTCTTGAGCTGTTCCTGCGCGCCAATACGGAAGCTGTCCATGCTCACCAGAGCGACCTGTTGCGAGCCGTACTTAAGCACATAACGCGCAGCCAGCTTGGCCAGGGTGGTGGTCTTGCCCATGCCGGCCGGACCGACCAGCGCGATCACACCACCCTCTTCCAGCGGTTCGACCTTGGGCGTAGTGATCGCGTGAGCCAGATGCGCCAGCAACATACGCCAGGCCTGACGCGGCTCGGCCACACCGGCTACCTTGCTCAGCAGCGCCTGCGATAGCTCGGCAGACAGCCCCATACGCTGCAGGCGGCGCCACAGATTGGCCTGCTGCGGGCGACGGTTCTGCAGTTGCCCCCAGGCGATGGAACCCAGTTGTACTTCGATCAGCTCACGCAAGCCGTGCAGCTCGAAGCGCATGGCTTCGAGTGCGCGCGGGTCGACCGTAGGCGTAGCAGGTACAGGGGCCTCGACCGGGCGCTGCGGCTTGACCAGGGTCGCGGGTAGCTCGGGTGCCAGCAGCGATTCATTGGCGAACAATTGACGGTCCTTGCCGGCATCCTGCTCGGCACGCGTGGTCAGCTCCGCCTGGGCGCTGGCGATGCGCGCCTGGGTCTTGCGCAGCTCGGCTTCCAGCGCCGGGTTCGGGCGCACCGGCGCCGGCGCCTGATAATCCAGCGCAGCGGTCAGCTCGACACCACCGGCAACCCGGCGATTGCCGATGATCGAGGCATCGGCGCCCAATTCATCACGCACCAGTTTCATGGCGGTCCGCATATCGGCGGCGAAGAAGCGTTTGACCTGCATGACCCTTTACCTCAGTTCTGGCCAACCGTAGCGACTATGGTGACCTGCTTGTTGTCCGGAATTTCCTGGTAGGCCAGCACGTGCATGCTGGGTACCGCCAACCGCGCGAAGCGCGACAACATCGCCCGGACCGGTCCGGCCACCAGTAGAATCACCGGCTTGCCGAGCATTTCCTGGCGCTGCGCCGCTTCCACCAGGGAACGCTGCAGCTTCTCAGCCATGCCCGGTTCGAGGAGGATGCCATCCTCACCGCCCTGACCGGCCTTCTGCAGACTGTTGAGCAAGATCTGTTCCAACCTTGGCTCGAGGGTTATCACAGGCAGCTCCGGCTCTAGTCCCACGATGCCTTGCACGATGGCACGGGCCAGCGAGACGCGTACCGCAGCAACCATCGCGGCGGGATCTTGACTCTTCGGCGCGACGTTGGCGATGGCCTCGGCGATGGTGCGGATGTCGCGCACCGGCACCTGCTCCTGCAGCAGCGCCTGCAGCACCTTGAGCAGGGTCGACAGCGATACCAGACCCGGCACCAACTCCTCGGCCAGCTTCGGCGAACTCTTGGCCAGCAACTGCATCAGCTGCTGCACTTCCTCGTGCCCCAGCAGCTCGTGGGCATGCTTGTGCAGGATCTGATTGAGGTGAGTGGCGACCACGGTACTGGCATCGACCACGGTATAGCCCAGCGACTGCGCCTGATCGCGCTGAGTGGGGTCGATCCACACGGCCTCCAGACCGAACGCCGGATCCTTGGCGGCGATGCCATTGAGCGGGCCGAACACCTGGCCGGGGTTGATCGCCAGTTCGCGATCCGGATACACCTCGGCCTCGGCCACGCTGACGCCCATCAGCGTCAAGCGGTAGGCGTTGGGCGCCAGATCGAGGTTGTCGCGAATATGCACCGAGGGCATGAGAAAGCCCATTTCCTGAGACAGCTTCTTGCGCACACCCTTGATTCGCGCCAGCAGCTGGCCACCCTGGTTGCGATCGACCAGCGGAATCAGCCGGTAGCCAACCTCCAGGCCGACCATGTCCACCGGGGTGACGTCGTCCCAACCCAGTTCCTTGACCTCCTGCGCCTTCTGCGCCGGCAGCAGCTCCTGTTGGCGCTGTACCTCCTTGACCTCCTCTTCCTTGGTCTTGCGCTGCTTGTTGGCGATCCAGTAGGCGGCGCCAGCGGCCACCAGGCCCAGGCTGATAAAGGAGAAATGCGGCATGCCGGGCACCAGACCCATGGCAATCATGATCGCCGCCGCCACCGCCAACGCCCGCGGCGAAGCGAACATCTGCCGGTTGACCTGGGCGCCCATGTCCTCGGAGCTGGAAACACGGGTCACCATCACTGCGGCGGCGGTGGACAGCAGCAGGGAGGGAATCTGCGCCACCAGGCCGTCGCCGATGGTCAGCAGGGTGTAGACCTTGCCCGCCTCGGCGAACGGCAGGCCGTGCTGCAGCACGCCGATGGCGATACCGCCGATGAGGTTGATGAACAGAATCAGCAGGCCGGCGATGGCGTCGCCGCGGACGAACTTGCTGGCACCGTCCATCGAGCCGTAGAAATCTGCCTCCTGCGCCACTTCACTGCGGCGTTTCTTGGCTTCGTTCTGATCGATCAGGCCAGCATTGAGGTCGGCGTCGATAGCCATCTGCTTGCCAGGCATGGCATCGAGGGTGAAGCGCGCGCTCACTTCGGAAATCCGTCCGGCACCCTTGGTGACCACCACGAAGTTGATGATCATGAGGATGGCGAACACCACGATACCGACCACGTAGTTACCGCCGATCACCACCTCACCGAAGGCCTGGATCACCTGCCCCGCCGCGCCGTGGCCCTCGTGGCCGTTGAGCAGCACCACGCGGGTCGAAGCCACGTTCAGCGCCAGACGCAACAACGTGGCCGCCAGCAGGATGGTGGGGAATACGGCGAAATCCAGCGGTCGCAACGCATAGATGCTGACCAGCAGCACGACGATGGATAGGGCGATGCTGAAGGTGAACAGGGTGTCGAGCAGAAACGGCGGGATCGGCAGCATGACCATGCCGAGCATGACCAGCAGCAGCAGCGGAATGCCCAGGTTGCCATGGCGCAAACCTGCAAGGTTGCTGCGTACGTCACCGATTAGCTGTGCGCGATCTACTGCCACGTCCCTACCCCAACCCATTCAATCTTTTGACGCGAAAGTGCGTCCTGAAGGGGTAATGGCAAGAAGCGTTCCATAAATGACAGGGCAGCGCCCAAGACGTACGTTACGAATCGCGGCGCAGGTCCGCCGGGATCGGAAAGTCGGGCAACGGGCCCGGGCGTTTGCCCTTGCCAGCCCGGTATTGACGAAGCTGATAGACGTAGGCCAGCACCTGCGCCACGGCCAGGTACAGGCCAGCGGGAATTTCCTCATCCAGCTCGGTGGAGTAATACACCGCACGGGCCAATGCCGGGGACTCCAGCACCATCACCTTGTGCTCTTGGGCAATCTCGCGAATCTTCAGCGCCAGGAAGTCGCCGCCCTTTGCCAACAATAGCGGCGCGCTGCCCTTCTCCGGGTCGTACTTGAGCGCTACGGCGAAGTGCGTCGGGTTGGTGATGACCACATCAGCCTGCGGCACGGCTTGCATCATCCGCCGTTCGGCCATCTCACGCTGCAATTGACGAATACGTCCTTTGACTTCGGGCTTGCCCTCGGTGTCCTTGTACTCGTCGCGCACCTCCTGCTTGGTCATCATCAGCTTCTGCTTGTGACTCCACAGCTGAAACGGCACATCCACCGCGGCGATCAGGATCAGCCCGCAGGACAACCAGAAAGCGCTCCAGCCGACGACCTTGAGGCTGTGCAGGATGGCGGGCTCGACCGGTTCGTTGGCAATGGCCAGCAGATCGTCCTGATCCACCGAAAGCACCACCAGCGCCACCGCGAGAATCACCAGAAACTTGGCCAGCGCCTTGACCAACTCGACCAACGCCTGAACCGAGAACATGCGCTTGAGGCCCGCCAGCGGGTTCATCCGACTGGCCTTGGGTTGTAGCGCCTCGGCAGAGAACAACCACCCCCCCAGCGCGATGGGACCGACGACGGAGGCGATCAACAGTGCGATCAAGAAGGGTTGCACCGCCAGCAATGCCTGCTTGCCAGACGCCAGCAGATAAAGCGCCATGCTGCCTTCGTTCAGCAGCACATCTCGCGGCAGGCTGAAATTGCCACGCATGATGTCCATCAGCACATTGCCCATGTAGGCGCCGAAAATGATCAGGGCTACGGTGCCGGTGAGCGTCACCGACAGCGTATTGAGCTCCTTGGAGCGAGCGATCTGGCCTTTCTTGCGCGACTCTTCAAGCCGCTTGCCTGTGGGTTCCTCGCTCTTGTCAGCACCGCTCTCGCTTTCGGCCATGACTACCTCACAAGAGCGAATTCGTTCAACTGCTGCAGGGCTTCGCTGGCCAGCGCCTGGAACAGATTGCCGAAATCGGAAAGCCCCACCCAGAAAATCACCAGGCCCATGGCCAGGGTCAGGGGGAAGCCGATGGAAAAGATGTTCAGTTGCGGCGCAGCGCGGGTCATCACGCCAAACGCCAGGTTGATCACCAGCAGCGCGGTGACCATGGGCAAGGTCAAAAGCAGGCCGGCACCTATCACCCAGCTCAACTTGCCGGCCAGCTCCCAGTAATGATTGACCATCAAGCCTTGCCCGGACGGCAGCGTGACGAAGCTTTCCGCCAGAATTTCCAACACCACCAGATGGCCGTTGATTGCCAGAAACAACAGGGTCACCAGCATCAGCATGAACTGGCCAAGCACCGGCACCGACACACCATTGGTAGGGTCGACCATCGAGGCAAAACCCAGGCCCATCTGCATGGCGATGATCTGCCCGGCAACGGCGAACAGATGGAAGAACAACTGCAGGATGAAGCCGAACATGGCGCCGATCAGCACCTGTTCAAGTATCAGCAACAGGCTGCGCAAGTTCAGCGCATCAACCTGCGGCATCGGCGGCAATACCGGCACCAGCACGATGGTGATGGCCAGCGCCAGATACAGGCGCACACGGGTCGGAACCAGTTGGGTGCCGATGATCGGCATGACCATCAACATCGCGGCGATGCGGAACAACGGCAGCAGAAACTGGCCCACCCAGCTGCTGATCTGCGCATCGCTCAACTCCAACATGGCACCCTCAGCCGATCAGGTAGGGAATGTTCTGGATCAGCGTCTGGGTGTACTCCATCAGCTGACTGACCAGCCAGGGGCCGGCCCAGATCAGGGTAACCAGCATCACGATCAGGCGCGGCAGGAAGCTCAGCGTCTGTTCGTTGATTTGCGTGGCCGCCTGGAACATGGCCACGATCAACCCCACCACCAGACTCGGCACCACGGCCAGACCGACGATCAGCACGATCAGCCAGAGCGCTTCACGAAACAGATCAACCGCAACCTCGGGAGTCATCATCAGCCTCGCTATAAGGTGCCGAAACTGGCGGCCAGTGTGCCCATGATCAGCGCCCAACCATCGACCAGGACGAACAGCATGATCTTGAACGGCAAAGAGATGATCAGTGGCGAGAGCATCATCATGCCCATCGCCATGAGGATACTGGCGACCACCATGTCGATGATCAAAAACGGGATGAAGATCATGAAGCCGATCTGGAACGCGGTCTTCAGCTCGGAGGTGACGAAGGCCGGCACCAGAATGGTCAGCGGCACGTCCTCCACGCTGGCCAGGTCGGTGCGTTTGGACAGCCGCACGAACAGGGCCAGGTCGCTCTCACGGGTCTGCGCCAGCATGAAGTCGCGAATCGGCACCTCTGCCCGGCTCAGCGCTTCTTGAGCGATGATTTCCTCGTTCAGGTAGGGCTGCAGGGCATCGGTGTTAATCCGGTCGAAGATCGGCGCCATGATGAACATCGTCAGAAACAGCGCCAAGCCAACGAGAATCTGGTTCGAGGGGGTCTGCTGCAGACCCAGGGCCTGACGCAGGATGGAAAAGACGATGATGATGCGGGTGAAGCTGGTCATCAGCATGACGAACGCCGGTATGAAACTCAGCGCCGTCATGATCAGCAAAATCTGCAGGCTGACCGAATACTCCTGCTGCCCCTCGGCATCCGTCGACAGGGTAATGGCCGGGATCGACAATGGGTTGCTGCCCTGCTGAATCAGCGAACTGGCACTCGGCGGATCTTCGGCGAACGCCAGTGAAGCAGCCAGGCTCAGCAGCACTACCAGCAACAAACGCAACATCAGGATTTGTCCTTCTGATCCTTGCCCAGCAGCTCCATCAGGCGCTGGGCAAACTCCGGCGTAGCGGGCTCGGCATCGGCCAGGTGCACGGGCTCCTTGAGCACATGCAGAGGTGCGATACGCCCGGCAGACAATCCCAGCAGAATCTGCTCGTTGCCCACCTGCACCAGCACCAGGCGATCACGCGGCCCCAGCGGTTGCGTGGCCAACAGCTTGATCACCTGCCCGCTGCGTGGCGCCAGTTGCTGCACGCGGCGCAACAGCCAGGCCAGAACGAAGATAAGGCCGATGACCAGCAGTAACCCCAGCAGCAACTGCCCCAGCTGGCCGGCCACATCGCTGCCGGCCATGGGCGTGGCGACCTTGTCCGCAGGCTCTGCTGCCAGCGCAAGCCCGGGCAGCGCAAGCAACAACGCTAAAAGTCGGGTCATAATCAGCGCAGCTTCTTGATACGTTCGCTGGGGCTGATCACATCCGTCAGGCGGATGCCGAACTTCTCGTTGACCACCACCACCTCACCGTGAGCGATCAGGGTGCCGTTGACCAGCACATCGAGCGGTTCACCAGCCAGGCGATCCAACTCGATCACCGAGCCCTGGTTGAGCTGCAGCAGGTTGCGGATGGTGATATCGGTGTTGCCGACCTCCATGGAAATGGACACCGGAATGTCGAGAATCACATCCAGGTTCGGCCCATCGAGATTGGCCGGCAGGTTGCTTGGCGGCGCACTGCCGAACTCTTCCATCGGCGCACGCGGAGCGGCCGGTGCCGCAGGCGCAGGAGTCTCCTGCGCAGCCAGCATCGCATCGATGTCGTCCTGCCCGGCATCGCCCGCCTCGGCCAGCGCTGCCGCCCACTCATCGGCCAGAGCCTGTTCCTCGGGAGAGGTATTTTCTTCGTCTGCCATCGTTTTTCCTCGCCTGGCTTCAGCTATTCGCTCACATCGGGCCTAGCGGCCCTGAAGCATGACCAGCACTTCAGCGCTGGCGTTCGATTGGTTCCAGCACCTGCAGGGCCAGATTGCCCTTGTGTGCGCCTAGTTTGACCTTGAAAGTCGGTACGCCATTAGCACGCATGACCACATGCTCCGGCAATTCCACCGGAATCACATCGCCCGGCTGCATGTGCAGGATGTCGCGCAACTTCAACTGGCGGCGCGCGACCGTGGCCGCGAGCGGCACGCTGACATCGAGGATGTCCTCACGCAGCGCCTTGATCCAGCGCTCGTCCTGATCGTCGACATCGGACTGAAAGCCGGCATCGAGCATCTCGCGGATCGGTTCGATCATCGAGTACGGCATGGTGATATGCAGGTCACCACCACCGCCGTCGAGTTCGATATGGAAGGTCGACACGACCACCACCTCGCTCGGGCTGACGATATTGGCCAGCGCCGGGTTGACCTCGGAGTTGACGTACTCGAAGTTGATATCCATCACCGCGTGCCAGGCCTCACGCAGGTCGACGAACGCCTGGTCGAGCACCATGCGCACCACGCGCAGTTCGGTGGGGGTGAACTCGCGCCCCTCGATCTTGGCGTGACGGCCGTCACCGCCAAAGAAATTGTCGACCAGCTTGAATACCAACTTGGCATCGAGGATGAACAGACCGGTGCCGCGCAACGGCTTCATCTTCACCAGGTTGAGACTGGTAGGCACGTACAGCGAATGCACGTATTCGCCGAACTTCATCACCTGCACACCACCGACGGCGACGTCGGCCGAGCGGCGCAGCAGGTTGAACATGCTGATGCGGGTATAACGGGCAAAGCGCTCGTTGATCATCTCCAGCGTCGGCATGCGCCCACGGACGATGCGATCCTGACTGGTCAGGTCATATTGCTTGACGCTACCCGGCTCGGCAGCGTCCTCGGTTTCCACCAGGCCGTCATCGACGCCATGCAACAGCGCATCGATCTCGTCCTGGGAAAGCAGGTCTTGCACGGCCATCTTCGGCTCCCGCTACTGCAACACGAAATTGGTGAACAGCACCTGCTCGACCACAGTGCTGCCGGTTTCCTTCTGCGCCAGCTCCTGCACGCTGGCCAGCGCCTGCTGCAACAGCATTTCCTTGCCCAGCGGTGTTTGCAGCACGGCGAAGTCCTGACCGGAGAGCAGCATCACCAGGCGATTACGCAGTACCGGCATGTGTACCTTGAGCTTCTCCATCCCTGCGGCATCGCGACTCATCAGGGCCATGCTCACCTGCAGGTAGCGGGTGCGATTCTGATAATTGAAATTGACCACGAAGGCCGGCATCAAGTCCTGATAAATAGCTGGCTGTTGTACCGGAGCCGCTGGCGCGGCCGCTTCTGCCGGCTTGGCCTCCTCGCTCTTGTCACCCTTGCTGAGGATGAACCAGGTACCGCCCACGGAAAGACCGACGGCCAGCAGCAACCCCAGCACGATGAGGATGATCAGTTTGAGCTTGCTCTTGCCGGCGGGTTGCCCATCGCCAGCCGATGCCGCTTCTTTCTTAGCCATGCCAATAATCCGTCACTATCGGAGTTCATTCCGCATTCAAAGGGTTAGGAGCAAGTGTTATGCCAGCAGATGAGCTGATTTGTCTAACTCCGGGCTGCGGATTTAACAGCGCCGCGCCCTTGCTGTCACCCAAAATACATGCGCCCGGGCACCTTTCGATGACCCGGGCGAATGCAAGTCTAGCGGAGCAACGCCCATCGTCGGGCCATGCTGTGTAACGCCATCCGGTGCGCGTGCCACTCAGGCGTAATAGTCAACCAGCCCACGACCGGCAACCAGGCGCTCGCCATGCACCTCCTGCTGAACACCCGTGAGCAATTCCTCACTGCCCAGTCGCTCATCGCGTCCAGCCACACTGCCACGCCCACCCTCGCCCTGTCCTTGCCAGCCGCGATTGAGCGACTGATCGGAAACATTGGCGTCAGCCAGGTTCATACCCTGCTGGGCGAACAGCTCACGCAGGCGATGCATCTGACCTTCCAGCGCATCACGCACCCCGGCATTGGGGCTGGCAAACGTCACCTGGGCCTGATCCTGAGACAGATTCACCCGCACTTCGAGACGCCCAAGATCGGCAGGGTCCAGCTGAATCTCAGCCGACTTGAGGTTCTGACTGGAAAGCCACATGACACGATCCACCACCGCCTCGCTCCAGCCGCCCTGTTGCATGGCGACCGGCTGACCGGGTACCAGTGGCAGGCGTTGCGCGGCGCCAGCCTGATGGTTGAGCGCCTGCGTCAGCGCATTGAGCTTGCTGACGAACTGATCCGGGCGATTGGGCTGCACGCTGTCCTTGAGGCTTTCCAATGCTTCCTTGGTCAGGCTTTCCAGCGGCAGCTCAAGCATCGACTCCTCGCTGCTCTCAGCAAGCGGCTCGCCCTTGCCCATGGCTGCCATGGCGGCGGCGAAATCCGTACTGGTCGCCACTCGGGTACTTTTGGCCGCTGCATCCTGTGGTGCCTGGGCCTTGCCTGCCTCCTCCATCGACTGCTTGAGCAGCGCCAGTGGGTCGAGCGCATCATTTTCCAGCACAGGCTCGCCCTGCTCGGCGGCAGCCGGGGCGGCGCCGCTAATGATCAAAGCCGGCACATCCGACGCCACTTCGGCTAACGGAGCCTCCTCCAGCGGAACCTGAATACCACCCAGCGCCATCGCCAGAAGTGGATCGAGCTCTTCTTCCCCCCCTTCCTGGGCCGGCAAGGAGTTGCCGGGCGCGGCAACCACAGGCTGCTCGGCGGCAGCCGGGGCAGCCTCGGTTTCTTCCCTGGCGGTATCAGCGCTCTGCTCCGGGCTGGTTTTATCAGTGCTGCCAGCACCCTCGCCAGGCTTGGCCTGACGCTCCCTTGCATAGACCTCGGCAAAGCTGGAAGCACCGTTATTCCTGGGTTCCGGCGCTTTGGCCGGCTGCTTCGCTTTACTCTTCACCTCAGGCGTGGCCTGCAGGCGTAAATCGGGCAACGCGGACATGGACGCTCTCCGTCTGATTGAATCGTGACGGGATCAGAGCAAGGGACGGGCCAACTTCGGCAAAGGCCTCAGACGCGATAGCGCTGACGCTCGGATTTGAACAGGATGCGGACGATGGCGAACTCACGTTCGATCTGCTCGATCAGGGCCGGAGCCAGTTCCAGCGCCTCGCGCCGACCTGCATCCTCCAGCTCCTTGCACAGGCCGGCCAACAATACCGCACCCATGTTGCTGCAACTGCCCTTGAAGCTGTGCGCAGCCAGGCGCAGCTCCTGTGCGTTACCCTCGTCCAGCGCCTGATGCAACATACGCAAACGCTCTTCGGAGTCAACGACGAAGGTATCGAGCAATGTCGGGTATTCGTCTTCCATGACATCCTGCAAGGCAGCCAGCACAGCATCGTCGAGATGGATATCGGACACCGGGTCACTCCCTGAACATCAAGAGGCCGATTATGCCTCAGTGAGCCAGCAAAACTCCACGCGAACGCCACGGCCGTCAGGGTAAAGCTCGAGGCCATCGCTGAGCTCACGCACCAGTGCCAGCCCTCGCCCACACAGAGCATCGTCGGCCGCACTGGGGAGGCCAGCCGGGTCGAAACCTGGCCCGCTATCCTCCACCTGTACGATCAGGCGGCCGCCCTGCTCCTGCGGCAGCATCTGCAGGTGAAAGCGCACATACCCCTCATCCAGTGAGGCCAGGCGCAGATGCCGCTCCCGGTAGTACTCGGCAAAGCCCCTGGCATCGCGCTTGAGCGAGGAATCCAGGTTCATCACCCCATGCTCCAGGGCATTGGAATAGAGCTCGGCCAGCACGGTATACAGCTCGCCGCCACGCGGGCGCAGCGCCCTGACATCGAGCAGCAGCTGCAACAGAAACGGCAGCGGATTGAAGTGACGCAGACTCAGCGCACGAAACTCAAAGCTGGCTGACCAGTCCATCACACTGACCTGCCCACTGTCGGCAAAGGCCAGCGGGCGGGGACGCTCCTCATCGTCGGCAAGCCCGACCTGAACCATGCTGACGTCGTCTTGCTGCTCGCCTCGAAAGGCCAGTAGTGCCTGCTGGATCTCATCGAACAATGCCTGCGGCTGCCGATTGGCTTGCAGCAACTCGAGCAGGCGCGCCTCACCGAACAACTGACCATGCCGGTCGCTGGCCTCGAGTACGCCGTCGCTGAGCAGAAAGATGCGATCCCCCGGCGCCAGTGGATAGACCTCGCAACGATCACTGAAGGCTGCCTGCTCGAGAATCCCCAATGGCAGATGACGGGACACCAGCGGCTGCTGTGGGCGGCCATCGGCATGCAGCAGGTAGCCATCGGGCAGCCCGCCGTTCCACACCTCGAGCAAACCGCGCTTGCTGCTGATATTGAGCAAGGTGGCGCAGCAGAAAACCCCCACCGGCAGGATACGCTTGAGCTTGGCATTGATCTCGCGGAGGATCTCAGCCAGCGCATGCCCCTTGGCGGTCATGCCATAAAACACCTCGGCCAGCGGCATCGCGCCAATAGCCGCCGGCAAACCATGACCGGTGAAGTCCCCCAGCATCACATGCATACCACCGGACGGCTTGTAGGCCGCCAGTAGCAGGTCGCCATTGAACAGGGCGAAGGGCGACTGCATGTAACTGATGTTCGGTGCATCCAGGCAGCCGGAATGCGCCACCTTGTCGAATACGGCCTTGGCAACGCGCTGCTCACGCAGCAGATGCTCGTTGTGCCGGGCGATCAGGTCGCGCTGTTGCAGTACGGTGTCATGCAGGCGGCGCAAACGATCCATTGCACCGATCTTCGCCTCGAGTATCACCCGGTTGTAGGGCTTGGCGAGAAAGTCGTCGCCACCGGCCTCGAGACAGCGTACCAGCGCCTCACCCTCGGTCAGCGAAGTGAGGAAGATGATCGGCACCAGCGCCTCGCCGGCCTGATCCTTGATCCGCCGCGCCGCCTCGAAGCCATCCATCACCGGCATCAGCGCATCCATCAGCACCAGGTGCGGACGCTCCTGCTCGAACAGAGCGACCGCCTCCAGGCCATTGCTGGCGGTCAATACGCGGTGGCCCTGACGACTGACGATGGTGGACAACAGCATGCGGTCGGCCGCGTTGTCCTCGGCAATCAGAATGGCAAGTCGCTCAGGCATGCTCAGCTGATCTTGAACAACTGCTCGAAGTTGGAGATGGCGAGGATCTTGCGCACGTCACTGCTGCAGTTGAGCAGGCTGATCTGCGCCGAATCGCCGCCAGCATGGTCACGCAACAACAACAGCATGCCCAGTGCCGAACTATCCAGATAGCTGGTGTCACGCAGGTCGACCTGATAACGCTTGGGCGTCAGGTTGACGCGCTCGTAGGCGTCACGAAATTCCTGGTGGGAGGCGAAGTCGAAGCGTCCTCGAATCACAATGGTCAGCTCTTGCCCGTCGGCCGAGGGCTGCGAGGTAATGGCCATGTCTACTCCTTTGTCGAGACTTTGCCAGATAGGGCAATTCACGCTTGAAGGTGTAGCATCTGGTCGGCGACGAAACAACCACTATTCAGGGTTCACCACGGTCGATCAGGCGTTGCGCCAGCTCGTCGAGCAGTTTCTGTTCGCGCTTGTCCTCGGCCAATCGGGCTTCGTCAATGTAGCGCTGGACCAGTTTGCGCAGCCCCTCGAGACGCGCATAGCGTTGCTGCCAAACAGCGCGCACCTTTTCAAGATTGGCGCGATGCCACTCCAGACTTTGCTGCTGTTGGCCGACCGCCGTCTCCAGTTGCGCCAGAAAGCGCTGGTAGTTCATCAGCCACTGGCCGGAAACGCCCTTGCTGCCCTCGCTGATCCACTGCTGCTGGTAGTCGCCACGAAAACGCTCCAGCTCGCCCAGCTTGGCCTCAGCCTGCCCCACCAGCCCTTGGCAATGCCCGAGCTGGCGCGCGGCCTCGCGCTCGGCCTTTTCTGCCATCTCGACGACCGGCTGCAGACGCTTTGCGCGGCTCAGGCTCATCCGCGCCCCGTAGGGCGGGTGCAACCCGCCAGATCGCCCTGGCGGGTTACACCCGCCCTACGGTAACAGGTCACTGTCCCAACACCCCGGCCAGCTGCTCGCGGCTCTGCGCCATTGACACGTTCTCGTCGAGGCCCTGACGCAGGTACTGAGCCATGACTGGCTGACGGGCGATGGCCTGATCGGTATCCGCGTCGCCGCCCGGGACATAGGCACCGACACTGATCAGATCGCGACTCTGTTGATAGCGCGACCACAACTGCTTGAAGCGCTGCGCCTGCTTGAGCTGCTCCGGCGGCACCACCTGCGGCATGACCCGGCTGATCGAGGCCTCGATGTCGATCGCCGGATAGTGCCCCTCTTCCGCCAAACGGCGGGACAGGACGAAGTGTCCGTCGAGCACACCACGGGCAGCATCGGCGATGGGGTCCTGCTGATCATCACCCTCACTCAGCACCGTGTAGAACGCAGTGATCGAACCACCGCCGGCTTCGGCATTGCCGGCACGCTCGACCAGCTTGGGCAGCTTGGCAAAGACCGAAGGCGGATACCCCTTGGTTGCAGGCGGCTCACCAATGGCCAGGGCGATTTCGCGCTGGGCCTGGGCGTAACGGGTCAGCGAATCCATCAGCAGCAGGACGTTCTTGCCCTTGTCGCGGAAATACTCGGCGATGCGCGTGCAGTACTGCGCCGCGCGCAGGCGCATCAGCGGCGCATCGTCGGCCGGTGATGCCACCACCACCGAACGCTTGATGCCCTCCTCGCCGAGGATCTCGTCAATGAACTCCTTGACCTCACGCCCACGTTCGCCGATCAGGCCGACAACGATGATTTCCGCCTCTGTGAAACGGGTCATCATGCCCAGCAACACGGACTTGCCCACGCCGGTACCGGCGAACAGGCCCAAGCGCTGGCCACGCCCGACGGTAAGCAAACCGTTGATCGAACGAATACCAACATCCAGCGGCTGGCTGATCGGGTCGCGGTTGAGCGGGTTGATAGCAGGGCCATCCATCGGTACCCAGTCCTCGGCCTTCATCCCGCCCTTGCCATCGAGCGCACGCCCGGCGCCATCAAGCACTCGCCCGAGCATCGACATGCCCATGGGCAGGCGCCCGGTATCCGGCAACGGCACCACACGCGCCCCCGGTGCGATACCGGCGAGACTGCCTACCGGCATCAGGTAGATCTTACCACCGGAGAAGCCCATGACCTCAGCCTCGACCTGCACCGGGTGATAGCTGTCGCTGTTGATCACCAGACAACGGCTGCCGATGGCGGCGCGCAAACCTTCGGCCTCCAGGGTCAGGCCGACCATACGCAGCAGGCGCCCTTCCACCACGGGTTGGCTGGGCAGGTTGATCGCTTCGACATAGCCCGCCAGGCGTCTGGCGAAACTGATCCGCTCAAGGCGCATCGACGGCATCCAGATCCAGGTCGATGTCCGCTTCCGGCGGCTGAGAGACTTGCGCGCGCTGCTGCTCGAACAATTGCTTGAGCGCCTGCGCCATGCGCGTTTCGACACTGGCGTCGATCTGACTGTGCTCGGACTCGATACGGCAACCGCCGGGCAGCAGGCTGTCATCCTCGAGGATGCGCCAGCTTTCCTCGTGACGCTCACGCAAGGCCTTGATCGTGTCGAAATCCTGCGGATTGACCTGAATGCGCACGTTCTGCGCGCCCATTGGCAGCAGTTTGAGCGCCTCGCGCAGCACCTGGCGGATCTGGCTGGAGTCGGTGTTCAGCTCGCGCTGAATCACCTCGCGCACCATATGGCTGACCAGACGTACCATGGCCACTTCCATTTGCTGATCCTGCTCGGCAATCGGCTCGAGCAACTGCGTCATGAGTTTTTCCAGGCTGCCGACCTTCAGCGCCAAGGCCGCGTCGGCCTCTTGCTTGGCTTTGATCTGGCCGGCGTGAAAGCCGTCCTTCTCGCCCGTGGCGAAGCCTTCGTTATAGGCATCCTGGCGAATGGCTTCGAGTTCATCGAGCGTCAGTGGTTTGACATCTTCGAGTGCGACCTCTTCGACCTGTGCGGCGTCCTGCTGCTCGGATTCAGCTGGAGGCTGCATATGTTCTTCAGCAGCGGCCTCGGCTTCTGCCGGTTCGTCACCCGGCGCGTCGAAGCTGGGCAGCGCCCAGCGATCGAACGTGCCGAGATCCTTGGCGCGAATCAGCTCGCTATCAGGCTCCTTGGCAGCCATCAGGGTCTATTCTCGTTTCGACGCGAGCCGCGTTGCTGCGCCAAATGGCGCCATGGTCGGGCGGCGTTCCGCAGGCGCGGGACGCAGGGAATGGTTGCTCCCTTGCCAAGTCCCGCAACACAGCATGGCGCCATTTGCCGCGCAACCCGGAGGGCCGGGCCAGTTTTTGCGCGCTGCGGCGTTATTCGTCGCTCATTTGGAATGACCAAACTTCTCTCCTCATGCCTTGCCCCGCGCAAAAACTGGCTCCGGCGCGGCCGTGGCGAAACGGGAATAGACCCTGTCAAACCATCTCCTCGCCACCCTTGCCGCCAAGCACGATCTCGCCGGCCTCGGCCATACGGCGGGCAATGGTAAGAATTTCCTTCTGCGCCGCTTCCACATCGCTGACCCGCACCGGCCCCTTGGCCTCCAGGTCGTCGCGCAGCAGCTCGGCAGCGCGCTTGGACATGTTCTTGAACACCTTGTCCTTGATCGCGTCATCGGCCCCTTTGAGTGCCAGCACCAGCACTTCGGAGGAGACCTCGCGCATCAGCGCCTGGATGCCACGGTCGTCGACATCGGCCAGGTTGTCGAAGACGAACATGAGGTCTTCGATCTGTGTCGACAGGTCTTCGTCCACTTCGCGGATGGAGTCCATCAGTTGACCTTCCACCGAGCTGTCGAGGAAGTTCATGATGTCCGCCGCACGCTTGACGCCGCCCATGGCGGCGCGCGTGGCATTGGCGCTGCCGGAGAACTGTTTCTCGAGAATCTGGTTGAGCTCCTTCAGCGCGGCCGGCTGCACGGTGTTCAGCGACGACACCCGCAGAACGATGTCCAAGCGTACCTTGTGATCGAAGTGACTGAGCACCTCGGCCGCCTGGTCCGGGTCGAGGTAGGCGACGACGATGGCCTGAATCTGCGGGTGCTCGTAGCGAATCACATCGGCAACGGCACGCGGCTCCATCCACTTGAGGCTGTCCAGACCACTGGTGCTGCCACCGAGGAGAATACGGTCAATGAGGTTGCCCGCCTTGTCCTCGCCCAGCGCAGAGGTGAGCATCTTGCGGATGTAGGCATCGGAACCCACACCGAGGCTGGTCTGGTCGCCGACGATCTCGACGAACTCGGCCATCACCTGCTCGACCTGCTCGCGATGGATATTGCGCATGCCGGCCATGGCCACGCCGACGCGCTGCACTTCCTTCGGCCCGAGGTGACGCAACACCTGCGCGGCATCGGTTTCGCCCAGCGAAAGCAGCAGAATCGCGGCCTTGTCGACCTTGTTCAGCTTGGTAGCAGTGCGATTGTCACTCATCGGCGTTGATCCACTCTTTCACGACCTGGGCGACGCGGCCAGGGTCTTCCGCCACTAGGCTCTTGATAGCGTTCAGTTGCGCATCATACCCCTCACTAGACCTAGGCAACATGATGCTCTGCGGGCCGCCAAGGCTGACACGGTCATCGGACAGCTCGCCATCCAGACCTGCCATCGAGCCAAGCTCCACATCACCGGAGCCTGCCAGCTCCTTGCCCCTGCCACCGCCGGTGATGTTGTTGAGCACCGGACGCAACACGCCGAACACCAACACCAGGATGAACAGCACGCCGAGCACCTGCTTGACGATGTCCCAGAACCAGGGCTGGGTGTAGAACGGAATATCCGGAATTTCTTCGCCCATCGACGCGGTGAACGCCGTGTTGATCACGCTGACGCTGTCGCCGCGACTGGCATCGAAGCCCACCGAGTCCTGCACCAGACGAGTGAAGCGCGCCAGGTCATCGGCGGTCCAAGGCACCCGGCTGCTTTCGCCGGTGGCCGGGTCGACACGTAACTGGTCGTCCACCACCACCGCCACCGACAGACGACGCAGGCGCCCCTGCTGCTGCCGGGTGTAGCTGATGGACCGGTCCAGCTCGAAGTTGCGGGTCGACTGCTCACGCTTGTCGGCCGGATACGGGGCGAGCATCGGCTGGCCGGTGGCCGGATCCATGATCTGCTGACCGTTGGCATCGACCAGCGGCTGACCAGCCGCTATCGGACCGGCGGGAGCGGCAGCGCCTGCAGCCTGCTGCGGAGCGGCAGCCGGGCCCGGCGGTTGATTGGACAGCGCGCCCGGCACGCCTTGCGGCGGCAGACTGCTCTGACGCTGTTCGTTGACCTGTTGCTCACTGCGCAGCGCGGGTTGATCCGGATTGAACATTTCGGAAGTGGATTCAACCGAACTGAAATCCACATCAGCCGACACTTCCGCCTTGTAGCGACCGGTGCCCAGCACCGGCTGCAGAATGTTGTGCACACGCTGGGTGAACAGCGTTTCCATACGGCGGGTGTAGTCGAACTGCTTGCCGGCCATGCTCAGCTCGGACAGTTCCTGCTGGTCGGAGAGCAGGTTGCCCTTCTGGTCGACCACCGTGACCTGGCCCTTGTCCAACTCAGGCACGCTGGTCGCCACCAGGTTGACGATGGCCATGACCTGGCTGGGCTCCAATGCGCGCCCCGGGTAGAGTTCGACCAGCACCGAGGCAGACGGCTTGCGTTCGTCACGCACGAACACCGACGCCTTGGGCATGGCCAGGTGTACACGCGCCGCCTTGACGTTGTTGAGGCTGGCCACCGTACGTGCCAGCTCGCCCTCGAGACCGCGGCGATAGCGGGTCGCCTCCATGAACTGGCTGGTACCCAGCCCCTGCTCACGGTCGAGAATCTCGAAACCGACACTGTTATCGGTCGGCGCCACGCCGGCAGCTGCCAGGCGCATACGCGCACGCGCCAGATCGTCAGCCTTGACCAACAGGGCGCCGGAGTTGGGTTCGATGGTGTAGTCGATACCGGAAGCGGTCAGGGTTTCGACCACCTGGGTAGCATCCATACCGTTGAGGCTGCCATAGAGCGGACGGTAATCCGGCTGCTGCGACCACAGCACAACGGCAAAACCGATGGCCACGCTGGCAGCCAGGCCGACCAGCAGGCCGAGCTGACGCAGCACCGACATTTCGGCGAGATTTTCCAGGAAGCTAAGGCCCAGCAGGGGCTTCTTCGGCTCACCTGACTCGGCCTTGGCCGGTACGTTTGCTACTGCTGCTTCAGCCATGAATCAACCCTCAGACCGGCATCTGCATGATGTCTTGATAAGCCTGGACCAGCTTGTTGCGCACCTGAGTCATGGCCTGGAAGGATACGCTGGCTTTCTGCGAGGCGATCATCACGTCGGTCAGGTCGACCCCGCTCTGGCCCATCTCGAAAGCGGTCGCCAGTTTATTGGAAGCCTGCTGGGTCTCGTTGACCTTGTTCACCGCCTGGCCGAGCATTTCCGAGAAACTCGGCGCCCCTTGCACTGGCTCGCTCGCAGCAGGCTTCTGACGCGCCATGGCCTCAGCCTGCATGGAACGCATTTCCAGCATCAAGCGATTGAATTCGACACCCTGGCTCATGACTTCCTCCACTGCCCGCTTTTTGACACTAGCGGCGCTATGCAGGGGTATCTGCAACAAGGGTGCCAACAAAGCGGCTTATGGGAATCAGATCGGGAACACGCAGATAGATGGGGTAGCCACCGTCATCCCCGCGAAGGCGGGGCCCCAGCAGCACCAGACGACTCACCAACAATCTCTGACCAAAGATCGCGCCCTTGCGGATTTCGCTCTTCGATCAGGCGCAGCTTCCAGGCACGATTCCATTTCTTGATCGCCTTCTCCCTGGCTATCGCGCCACTCATACTTTCATGCTGCTCGTACCACACCAGCAACTTCACTCCATAGCGGAGTGTAAAGCCCTCAACGACTCCCTCTCTATGCTGCCAGACACGCCGCAGCAGATCCGCTGTAACTCCGGTATAGAGCGTGCCATTACGCTGACTGGCCATAATGTAAACGGCGGGTTGTTTCATGCTGCAGTCCTTTGCAGATTGGGCCCTCCATAGGTATGAAGGCCTATTCAGCGATTGATTTGAGCCCGAACGAAAAATCGCTCCTACAAGCCAGGGCAACTTTAGCACCGCGGCTGGATCCCCGCCTTCGCGGGGATGACGGTAGCTGCGCCTTCGCGGGGATGACGGCGATGGATCATTCGAGGTCATTCCCGCGAAGGCGGGAACCCAGGCAGCGTCCCCCTCCGTCGCATCCCCTTCAGCACAGCAACATTAGCTGGCGTACAGATAAGCCTCGACATCCATCCCGGCATCGCGCATCTGCGCCAGCTTGTAGCGCAGGGTGCGCGGGCTGATCCCCAGGCGTTCGGCGGCCTCCTTGCGGCGACCGCGCTCGGCACGCAGGGTATCGATGATCACCTGAAACTCACGACGGCGAAGGTCCTCGCCCAGCGCGCCGGCATCGACCGCACTCGGCGACTCGACCGGCTGCGTCATCGGCGGGGCCATACTCGGCGCCACAGCCAGGTGCGGCACGGCGCTCTGCACCGTCTGACCTATGGGTGCGTGCAGGCACAGATCCTGCGCCTGAATCACCCCGCCCTGCTGCAGGATCAATGCGCGCTGAATGGCGTTGTCCAGTTCACGCACGTTGCCCGGCCACTGATGCTGCACCAGGCTCTGCGCGGCCGACTCGGACAGACGCACCGGCGCCTGGTTCATTTTTTTGACGTGCTTGGCCAGCAGCCGCTCGGCCAGCGGCAGAATATCGGCAGGCCGCTCACGCAACGGCCGCCAGGCCAAGGGGAAGACCGACAGTCGATAATAGAGGTCCTCGCGGAAGCGTCCTGCGGCAACCTCGCTAGCCAAGTCACGGTTGCTGGTGGCCAGCACGCGAATATCCAGGTTGATTGGCTTGCGCGCGCCGACCCGTTCCACCTCACGCTCCTGCAACACACGCAACAACTTGGCCTGCAGCCCCAGCGGCATTTCGGAAATCTCGTCGAGCAGGATGGTGCCTCCGTCGGCCAACTCGAACTTGCCCGGCTGAGCAGTGACCGCACCGGTGAACGCGCCCTTCTCATGCCCGAACAAGGTGGCCTCGAGCATGTTGTCGGGAATCGCCGCACAGTTGATGGCGATGAAAGGCCCGGAGGCGCGCGGCGACTGCTGATGGATATAACGCGCCAGCACCTCCTTACCGGTCCCCGACTCACCCGTGATCATCACCGTCGAATCACTCTGCGCCACGCGTGACGCCAGCTCCAGCAGCTGCACGCTGGCCGGCTCGAGCGCTACCGGACCATCGCAATCCCCCGCCGTCAATTTACCGAGAGCGTGCTTGGCCACCAGTTCCAGCAACGTGCGCGGCTCGAACGGCTTGACCAGATAATCAGCGGCGCCCTGACGGATGGCATCTACCGCCCTCTCTACCGCGCCGAAAGCCGTCATCAGCAATACCGGCAGTTGCGGATAACGACTACGGATCTGCGCCAGCAGTTGATGACCATCCATACCCGGCATGTTGACGTCGCTGACCACCAGCCCGAACGGCTCTTCGGTCAACGCGACCAACGCCGCCTCGGCGCAATCGACCGCCCGATAATCATGCCCGCCCAGGCACAGGGTATCGGCCAGGGCTTCGCGCAGGGCGCGATCGTCTTCAACCAACAGGACTTTGGCAGCCATGGATTACTCCTGATTCGAGTGAGGCGCTGCATCAAGCAGCGGCAAAGAAACGATGGCGCAGGTGCCACGACCTGCACGTGATTGCAGCAGCAACTGGCCCTGATGAGCACGCGCCACCGCCTTGACCACCGCCAGGCCGAGGCCGGTACCGGTAGTCTTGGTGGTGAAGAAGGGCTCGCCCAGGCGCGCCAGGGTTTCCTGGCTCATGCCTGGCCCGTTATCGCTGACGCACAGGCGCAGCTGGCTGTCGCGGCGATATAGATGAACCTTCAGACGCGCATCACGCCCGGCAGCCTGAATGGCGTTGTCGATCAGATTGAGGACGGTGCCGACCAGCGTGTCGCGATTGCACAGCAACTCGCCGTCGCGCACATCGCACTGCCAGCGCACGGCCATATCGCCCACATGCGCATCGGCAGCCGCACGCAGCGCGTCGAACAGAACCGACGGCGACAGGCGATCCGGCAACGGCAGCTCGCCCCGGGCAAAGATCAGCATGTCACGCACCTGGTTTTCCAACTCGTGCAACCGCTCCTTCAAGCGCCCGGCGAAGCGCTGCTGCTGCTCGGCCGGCAGTACCTGCTCATTCAGGTGGCTTGCATAAAGCAGCGCAGCAGAGAGTGGCGTACGGATCTGATGCGCAAGAGAGGCGACCATGCGCCCCAGCGCCGATAGACGCTCATGGCGAGAAAGCTGATCCTGCAGGCGACGGGTTTCTGTCAGGTCGGTCAGCAGCACAAGCTGCCCCGGCTCCCCGTGCAGAGAACGGGTGGCAATGGACAGACGGCGGCCGTCGCGCATGGAGATTTCGTGACCATCGTCTTCGCGCGGCGCGAAGTTGCGAGCGATCACCTGGCGCCAGAGCATACCCACCAGTGGCTGGCCGAGCAGCGCACGCGCGACTGGGTTGGCCTCGCGCACGACGCCCTGACCGTCGATGACGATCACACCACCAGGCAGCAGATCCAGCAGGCTTTGCAGGCGATGGGCCAGACG
>Ga0209070_100109_pt1 | contig 116928 bp, 106 predicted proteins | sample SynthPrep_5_END__FD_187205 | JGI IMG/M metagenome (GOLD analysis project Ga0209070, IMG submission 187205) | Synthetic microbial communities from Ohio, USA - SynthPrep_5_END_DS10_MetaG (SPAdes) (version 2) | ecosystem: Engineered > Bioreactor > Aerobic > Activated sludge | place: USA: Ohio... | reverse complement strand
AATCGCACCGCCCGCCAGTTGCCGCGCCCTGGCGAGAACCGGCTCGACATCCGTGCGATAGGCCCGTTTCAGCGTATCGGATGCCATCAGCGCATCATTGTCCTGCTGGTAACCGTCCAGAGCCGCGCGATCGACCAGAAGCGCCTGCGCATAGGCGCGGCGGATTTCGTTGGCGCTGGAGATCAGGCTTTCGATCGGGTCCGTCACATTGTGCGACTGGTCGATCATATGGGCGGGATGGAACCCCTTCACGCCGCGATATTCGGCATCCACCAGCTCGTTGAAGACGAGGAACAGGCGGTAAGGCTCGATTGAGCCGGCATCCAGATCGTCATCGCCATATTTGCTATCGTTGAAGTGGAAACCACCGAGCTTGCCGAACTGGATGAGCCGGGCGACGATCATCTCGATATTGGTGTTCGGCGCATGGTGGCCGAGATCGACGAGGCAGAAGGCCTTTTCGCCGAGCGTATTGGCGATGAGGTAGTTGGTACCCCAATCCTGCACGACGGTGGAATAGAAGGCCGGCTCGAACATCTTGTGTTCGGAAAAAATGCGCCAGTCATCCGGCAGCGCCTTGTAGATATCGGCCATGGCGGCGAGATAACGCTCGAAACTTCTGGTGAAGTTGCTTTGGCCCGGGAAGTTGGAACCATCGCCCACCCACACCGTCAGCGCCTTGGAACCGATGGCTTTACCGATCTCGATACATTCAATGTTGTGCTCAACGGCCTGACGGCGCGTCGCGGCATCCGTGTGGCTGAGCGAGCCGTATTTGTAGGAATGGCTCTGGCCTGGCGCATCCGAGAAGGTGTTGGAATTCATGGCATCGAAGCCGAGACCCAGCGCGTCGGCATGGGCCTTGAGCCGCTCAGGGTCCTGCTTATCCCACGGAATATGCAGGGAGACATTCGGGGTGGCCCGCGTCAGCTGGTTGATGACGGCGCAATCGTCGAGCTTGTCGAAAATGCCGCGCGGCTCGCCTTCGCCCGGGAAACGGGCAAAACGGGTGCCGCCGGTGCCGACACCCCAAGAGGGCACTGCGACGAAAAACTCCGCCACCTTGGCCGTGACCGCCTCGATATCGATATTGCGGCGCGCAAGCTGGTTGCCAAGCGCCTCGTAATCATCTTTCAGCGCGGCGGCGCGCTTTTCGTTTTCGGCCGCGATCACATCGGCGGCGATTTTCGTCTCGGTCATCTCTTCCTCCCGGGAATCGGTCCAGTGCATGCTAGTTCATCGCGCTCACTTCCGTCATTTCGGCCTTGAGCCGGAATGACGGAAGTGAGAACGTGACGAACGTCCTATCGCGTAAAGCTCTGCGCGTTTCCGGCATCGACATTGATGATGTTGCCGGTCGATTTAGCGGAAGCGTCGGACGCCAGGAAGTAGATCGCTTCGGCGATGTCTTCCGGGAACACGTTGAGCTTCAGCATCGAGCGCTTGCGATAATGTTCCTCCAGATCGGTCACCTCGATCTTGGAAGAGGCCGCGCGCTGCTCGCGCCATTCGCCGTTCCAGATCTTCGAACCGCGCAACACGGCATCGGGATTGACGGTATTGACGCGAATGCCCGCCTCCGCTCCCTCGAGAGCAAGGCAACGGGCAAGATGGATTTCCGCAGCCTTGGCCGTGCAATAGGCCGACGCATTGGGCGAAGAGGCAAGACCGTTTTTCGAGGCGACGAACACCACGTTGCCGCCGAGATTCTGACGCCGCAGCAGACGGAACGCTTCGCGCGACACGAGGAAATAACCCGTCGCGAGAATGTCGATATTCTTGTTCCACATGGCAAGCGTGGTGTCTTCCACCGGTGCGGAGGAGGCAATACCGGCATTGGAGACGAGAATATCCACGCCGCCGAATTCCACGCTCGCTTCCGCAAAGGCTGAGATAACCGCGTTTTCCTGCGTCACATCCAGCTTCACGCTGCGCACCGCATCCGCGCTATAACGCTTGACGAAATCGCCACTGGCTGCTTCCAGCGCCGTCTCGTCGATATCGGCGAGCACAACGCAGGCGCCCTCGGCCGCCAGCCTTTCCGCCGTCGCCCGGCCGATGCCGCCGGCGCCACCGGTAACGAAAGCCACGCGGCCGGCAAGGCTTTTCGGCTTCGGCATGCGCTGAAGCTTTGCTTCTTCCAGCAGCCAATATTCGATATCGAAGGCCTCCTGTTCGGGAAGGCCCTGATATTCGGACACGGTGGAAGCACCACGCATGACGTTGATGGCGTTGACGTAAAATTCACCGGCGATGCGGGCGGTCGCCTTGTCCTTGGCAAAGGACAACATGCCGACGCCGGGGATCAGAAAGATAACCGGGTTAGGGTCGCGCATCTTTGGCGAATTGTCGTGACGGCAGGCCTCATAATAGCGGCTGTAGTCAGCGCGATAGGCCTCTAGCGCCTTGTCGAGACCGGCCGTCAACGCATCCACATCGGGATTTGCCGTATCGAGATCGAGGATCAGCGGGCGGATTTTCGTGCGCAGGAAATGATCCGGGCAGGATGTGCCGAGATTTCCGAGCGGTTTCAAATCCTTGGAGTTGACGAATTCGAGAACCGCATCCTGATCGTCGAAATGGCCGAGCTTGCGCTCCTCGCGGCCGATGCGGCCACGGATTTCCGGCATCAGTCGGGCGGCAATGGCGCGGCGTTCGGCAACCGGCAGGCTTTTGGCCACAGCACCGCCGAAAATCGTCTTACCTTCGGTCTGCGCCGCAAACCATTCGATCGCCTTGTTGATAATGGCAAGCGTCAATTCGTAACAAGCTTTGGCGTCATTATCCCAGGTGAACAGACCGTGGCTTTCCAACACAACGCCCTTGGCTTTGGGGTTGGCCTTTACGAAAGCCTCGAGATCAAGACCGAGCTGGAAACCCGGACGACGCCAGGGAAGCCAGCCGATGTCATCGCCGAAAATCTGCTGCGTCAGCTCTTTCGAATTTTTAGAGGCGGCGATGGCGATGATCGCATCAGGATGCATGTGATCGACATGCTCATAAGGCACGAAACCGTGCAGAGGCGTATCGATGGAGGCGGCGCGCGGATTAAGGTTGAAAGTGCAATGCGGCAGGAAGCCGACCATGCGGTCTTCATCCGCGACACCCTTGTAAATGCCCTTCAGCGCTTCCAGCTTGTCGAGATAGAGCGTCGCAAAACCATCGAGCTTGATGGTGCCGACATCGCCGCCGGACCCTTTCACCCACATGACGCGGACCTTTTCGCCGGTCAACGGATCGGTTTCGAGCACCTTCGCGGATGTGTTTCCGCCGCCGTAATTGGTGATGCGCTTGTCGGCGCCCAGCAGATTGGAGCGGTAAAGCAGCTTGCCCGGCTCATCGAGCGTTTTGGCATAGGCGTCGTCCCAACGGCTTTCGAGAAGGCGGGATTTTCCCGTCATGTCTTCCTCCCTATCAATCTGGCCAGATATGTCTGCATTCGCGGCGCCGATATCGGCCCGCCTCCTTTGACGGCAGATATCGCGCATCCAAAAGCACAATGTCAATCAAAAACGATCATAAATTTTCATGTTGCAGCGCGATATTGATTAATTTGATCGTTCTTGATTGACAACGTAAAGAGATTGCGAATAATCACAATCAGGAGGACCCCATGCACGAACGCGAACGCCATCGCATCATCTTGAGCGCCACACAGGAAAAAGCTGTTGTGACGGTGCAGGATATTGCTGAACTCACGGATGCGTCGGAAGCGACGATCCGCCGGGATATCGCGTCCCTGCACGTTCAGGGCAAGTTGCGGCGTGTGCGTGGCGGGGCGGAAGCGGTGCATCCGCCGCAGCTCGGAAATCTGGCCGCACGGCCATTCCGCGTGTCCGAATCGGTCAATATCGACAAGAAACGCGCAATTGCGCGCAAGGCGGTCGATCTCTGCAATGATGGCGATGCCATTATCCTGAATGGCGGCACGACCACATTCCAGATGGTGCATTACATGGCGGCGCGCCGCCTGCAGGTGATGACCAATTCCTTCGCGATTGCCGAGCATCTGGTCAAGCATTCCAAATGCAATGTCAGCGTGCCGGGCGGCGCAATCTATCGCGACCAGAGCCTTATCCTGTCGCCCTTCGAGAACGACGCGATCCGCAATTTTTATGCGCGGCGGATTTTTCTCGGCGCGCAGGGCGTGGGCGCGCTTGGCATCATGGAATCCGACGCGCTGGTCATCCAGAGCGAACAGAAGCTGATGCGGCAGGCGGAAGAATTGATCGTGATGGTCGATTCCTCGAAATTCAGAAAACGGTCCAGCCTGATTTTATGCCCGCTCGAAAACGTCTCGACCATCATCACCGATGACGGGATTTCGGACGAGGCGGCAAGGATGGTGGAAGATGCCGGCGTCGAATTGCTGATCGCCGGCGCGGTGGCGGCGGGAAAAACCGCCGGTCCGCCGGATGAGGAGAATTCTTCTTCAGTCGCTTGAGGAGCGCTGGAGGGAAAAACAAGGTTCAAAATGGGAGGAAAAGGGACATGAAACTTACACGCAGAACATTGACCAGCGTTTTAGCACTCAGCGCGGCGCTCTCCGTCGCGGGGCTTGGCAGCGTTGCTGAGGCAGCAGACGTCAAGATCGCCCTGGTGGTCAAGTCACTCGGCAACGGCTTTTTCGAAGCCGCCAACAAGGGTGCGCAGGAGGCCGCGAAGGATCTCGGCGGCGTCGAGATCATCTATACCGGCCCGACCAGCACCACGGCGGAAGGCCAGATCGAAGTCATCAATTCGCTGATCGCGCAGGGTGTCGACGCCATCGCAATCTCCGCCAACGACCCCGACGCGGTTGTTCCGGCACTGAAAAAGGCGGCGCAGCGCGGCATCAAGGTCATTTCCTGGGATTCCGGCGTCGCGCCTGAAGGCCGCATTCTCCAGCTCAACCCTTCGTCCAACGCGCTGATCGGCAAGATGTGCCTGCAGCTCGCCGCATCGCATCTGGAAGGCGGCAAGGGTGACTTCGCCATTCTTTCGGCCACCACCACCTCCACGAACCAGAATATCTGGATCGACGAGATGAAGAAGCAGCTGAAGGACTTCCCCGGCCTCAACCTCGTCACGACAGTTTACGGTGACGACCTTGCCGACAAGAGCTACCGTGAAGCGCAGGGCCTGCTCTCCTCGCAGCCGAATGTGAAGGTCATCGTCGCGCCGACGACGGTTGGCGTTCTCGCCGCTTCGCAGGCCGTGAAGGATGCCGGCAAGATCGGTCAGGTCTTCGTGACCGGCCTTGGCCTGCCGTCGGAAATGGCCGGCGCCATCAAGTCCGGCGCCACCAAGGAATTCGCCATCTGGAACCCGATCGACCTCGGTTACTCCGCCACCCAGATCGCCTACCGCCTTGTGAAGGGTGAAGCCGACGGCAAGCCGGGCTCGGAAATCGAAGCCGGCCGCATGGGCAAGATCAAGGTCGGTGAAAACAGCGAAGCGGCCATGGCCGATCCGTTCGTTTATGACGCGAAGAATATTGATCAGTTCTCGAAGATTTTCTGATCTGAGCAATATCCGGCGGTGCGGAGGCTACCCCCTTCTGCCCTGCCGGGCATCTCCCCCTAAAGGGGGGAGATCGGCTGGACGATAACGCTCGCTCACTCTCAACTTTAGTGATGGCCTCAACGGTGCCGCATATCGATCTCCCCCCTTGAGGGGGAGATGCCCGGCAGGGCAGAGGGGGGTGCCCCTCGTCGCTTCAATCAAACTGACCGGTAAGACGGATGATGCGTATCGAAACGAAAATTTTAGACATTGCCGACGCTTCAAATTCAACGCCCATTCTCGAAATGCGCGGCATCAGCCAGATATTCCCCGGCGTGAAGGCGCTGGATGGCGTCGATATCGCGCTTTACCCCGGCAAGGTCACCGCGCTGATCGGCGAGAACGGCGCGGGCAAATCCACGCTCGTCAAAATCCTCACCGGCATCTACCGCCCGAACGAAGGCGAAATCCTGCTGGACGGCACGGCCGTGACCTTCCACGGCGCGCAGGACGCCATCGATGCCGGCGTCACCGCCATTCATCAGGAAACCGTGCTGTTTGACGAGCTTTCGGTCGGCGAGAACATCTTCCTCGGCCATGCGCCAAAAGGCCGTTTCGGCCTGATCGACTGGAGGACAATCAATACGCGCGCCAGAGTTCTGCTGGAACAGCTCGAAAGCACCATCGATCCGTCCATCCGGCTGAAAGACCTGTCCATTGCCCAGCGCCACCTGGTGGCCATCGCCCGGGCGTTGTCGGTCGAAGCACGCATCGTGATCATGGACGAGCCGACGGCCGCGCTTTCCCGCAAGGAGATCGATGATCTCTTCCGCATCGTCGAAAACCTCAAGCGGCAGGGCAAGGCGATCCTCTTCATCAGCCACAAGTTCGATGAAGTCTATGAAATCGCCGAGAACTACGCTGTTTTCCGTGACGGCAAGATGGTTGGCGCCGGCAATCTGGCAGCCACGCCACAGGACGAGATCGTGCGCCTGATGGTTGGCCGCGACGTGACGAACGCCTTCCCCAAGCAGCCCGTCACGCTGGGCCCAACGGTTTTGTCGGTCCGCGATTATTCGCACCAGACGGAATTTCGCGATATTTCGCTGGAACTGCGCAAGGGTGAAATTCTTGGCCTTTATGGGTTGATCGGCGCCGGCCGCTCCGAACTCTGCCAGTCGCTGTTCGGTATCACCCGTCCGGCTTCGGGAGAAGTAACGCTGAACGGCCAGCCGCTCACCATCCGTTCGCCTGAGGACGCGATCCGTGCCGGCATCGTTTATGTGCCTGAAGAACGTGGCCGCCACGGTCTGGCGCTGGACATGCCGATCTATCAGAACATGTCGCTGCCTTCGCTCACGCGCACCTCGCGCAAGGGGTTTCTGGCGGCCGCCAATGAATTCGCGCTGGCACGCAAATATGCGTCCCGTCTCAATCTGCGGGCGGCTGCACTCTCCGTTCCAGTCGGCACGCTTTCGGGCGGCAACCAGCAGAAGGTGGTGATCGGCAAGTGGCTCGCCACCCAGCCCAAGGTCATCATTCTCGACGAGCCCACCAAGGGCATCGATATCGGTTCCAAGGCCGCCGTGCATGGCTTCATCAGCGAGCTTGCGGCCGAAGGGCTTTCCATCATCATGATTTCATCCGAACTTCCCGAAATCCTCGGCATGTCCGACCGCGCCATCGTCATGCGTGAAGGCCTGATGGCGGGCCAGTTCGAACGCGCCGATTTTTCTCCGGAAAAGCTGGTGCGCGCCGCCACCGGCAACGCCTGAGAGGGGCAAAACCATGCAACGTTTCCTCAAAAATCGCGAATGGCTGCTGGCAGGCATTATCATCATCATGATCGCCGGTTTTGCGCTGCGCGCGCCCGGTTTCAGCCGACCGGCCAATCTGGTTAACATCTTCAACGATACCTCGATCCTCATCATTCTGGCGCTTGGCCAGATGGCGGTCATTCTCACCAAATCCATCGATCTTTCGGTTGCCGCCAATCTCGCCTTCACCGGCATGGCGGTGGCGATGACCAATGCCGCATTTCCCGGCATTCCGCTGCCGCTTCTGATCGTCATGGCGGTCGGCATCGGTGCGTTTCTCGGCTCGCTTAACGGCGTACTGGTCTGGTGGCTCGGCATTCCGCCCATCGTCGTCACGCTCGGCACACTCACCATCTATCGCGGCATGGCCTTCGTGCTCTCGGGCGGCGGGTGGGTGAATGCGCACCAGCTTTCGCCCACTTTCCTCAATGTGCCACGCACCGTGGTGCTCGGCATGCCGGTTCTTTCATGGGTGGCGATCCTCATCATCGCCGGTGCCTGGCTGGTGCTCAGCCGCACCTCCTTCGGTCGCTCAGCCTATGCGTCAGGCGGCAATCCCGGTGCTGCCGTCTATGCGGGCATCGATGTCGGCCGCACGCGCTTCTTCGCGTTCGTACTCTCGGGGGCGCTCGCTGGTCTCGCCAGCTATCTCTGGGTCTCGCGTTATGCCGTTGCCTATGTGGATATCGCCGCCGGTTTCGAACTGGACAGCGTGGCGGCCAATGTGATCGGCGGCATCTCCATTGCCGGCGGCATCGGCTCGGTGGCGGGTGCGGTGCTCGGCGCTCTGTTTCTCGGCGTCATCAAGAACGCCCTGCCCGTCATCGGCATTTCACCCTTCGCGCAGATGGCGATATCAGGCGTGGTGATCGTGCTTGCCGTCGTTTTCAACGCCCGCGCCGAAGCTCGAAAAGGCCGCATCATCCTGCGTGACCGGGCGGCAGCCGATCAGGCCAAGGAGGCCGCAGCATGAGCCCGATGTCTCAACCGGCACAGAGCCCACGTGTTATCCCCGACAAGCTCGGTACGCCGCTGCGCCGTGTCATGGCCAGCTGGGAAGTGTTGCTGCTTGGCGTTGCGATCCTCATCTTCATCGCCAATTCGCTCGCCTCGCCCTATTTCCTCAATGCCTGGAACCTCTCCGACGCAACCTTCAACTTCACCGAAAAGGCGATCATCGCCTTTGCCATGGCGCTTCTGATCATTGCCGGTGAAATCGATCTGTCCGTCGCCGCCATCATCGCGCTCGCCTCCACCGCCATGGGTGCGGCGGTGCAGATGGGTGTCGGCACGCCCGGCCTCGTCGCCATCGGCATCGGCACCGGAGTTTTGTGCGGGGCTTTCAACGGCTTTCTCGTTGCGGGACTGAAACTGCCATCCATCGTCGTCACCATCGGCACGATGAGCCTGTTTCGCGGCATCTCCTATATGGTGCTGGGCGATCAGGCCTATGGCAAATATCCGGCCGATTTCGCCTATTTCGGCCAGGGTTACGTGATCTCCGTCATCTCTTTCGAATTTGTGCTTTTCATCGTCATGGCCGTCCTCTTCGCCATTCTGCTGCATGCCACCAATTTCGGCCGGCAGGTCTATGTCATCGGCACCAATCCCTTCGCGGCCCGTTTTTCCGGCATCCCCGTCGAGCGCGTGAAGTTCATCCTCTTCCTGCTCACCGGCCTGATGAGCGGCATCGCCGCCGTCTGCCTCACCTCGCGGCTCGGCTCAACCCGCCCGTCGATTGCTCAGGGCTGGGAGCTTGAGGTGGTGACCATGGTGGTGCTGGGCGGCGTCTCCATTCTCGGCGGCTCCGGCACCATTGCCGGCGTCGTCATCGCCGCCTTCGTCATGGGCCTCGTCACATTCGGTCTCGGGCTGCTGAATGTGCCTGGTATCGTCATGTCGATTTTCGTCGGCCTGCTTTTGATCATCACCATCGCCATCCCTATCGTCGTTCGTCGCCTTAGAGCCATGAGAGGCTGAGCCATGCCGGAATTCGAAAAACACGCCTTCAAGATGAAACTCTTTCCCGGCAAGCAGGCGGAATACAAAAAACGCCATGACGAGATATGGCCGGAACTTGTGGCGCTGCTGCATGAAGCGGGTGTGAGCGATTATTCCATCCATCTCGACCCGGAAACCAACATTCTGTTCGGCGTGCTGACACGCCCGAAGAACCACGGCATGGCATCCTTGCCCGAAAATCCCGTGATGAAAAAATGGTGGGCGCATATGGCCGATATCATGGAGAGCAATCCCGACAATTCGCCAGTCGTGAAAGACCTCGTGCCGGTGTTCCATCTGCCATGAGCGATCCAATCATACCCGGCCGCATCGCGGTCATCGATATCGGCAAGACCAATGCCAAGGTCGTCATTATCGACACCGGCACTGGAGAAGAGATTGCCAGCGACCGACGGACGAACCCGGTCCTTCGCGACGGCATTTATCCGCACTACGATGTGGAAATGCTCTGGAGCTTCATTCTCGCCTCGCTTCGCCTATTTGGCCGTGAGCCAGGTTTCGACGCGATTTCCATCACCACCCATGGCGCAGCAGCAGCCCTTCTCGATGGCAACGGCGATCTTGCCATGCCGGTGCTGGATTATGAGCACAGCTATCCCGCCGCTATTCAGGAGGCCTATCTTGGCCTCAGACCCGATTTTTCAGAAACCGGCTCGCCACAACTGCCCGCCGGGCTGAACCTCGGCGCGCAAATCCATTTCCAGAAAGCGGCCTTTCCAGATGACTTCGCCAGGGTACGCAGCATCGTCACCTATGCGCAATATTGGGCGGGGCGGCTGACCGGCATTCACGCCACCGAAACAACTTCGCTTGGTTGCCACACGGACCTCTGGAACCCTCGGCGGAAAACCTTCTCCTCGCTGGTCGAACGTCTCGGCATAGAGCAATTGATGGCGCCAGTGCGTTCCGCTTTCGATGTGCTTGGGCCAGTTCGCACGTCACTGGCACAGGAAGCCGGTCTGTCTCCGGATGTGTCCGTCTATTGCGGCATCCACGATTCCAACGCATCCCTCCTGCCGCATCTGTTGCGCCGGCAGGGTGATTTTTCGGTCGTCTCCACCGGTACATGGGTGGTGAATTTCGCCATCGGCGGCACAGTGGATGCGCTGGACCCCGCCCGTGACACGCTGTTGAATGTCGATGCTCTCGGGCGCCCCGTTCCGTCGTCCCGCTTCATGGGCGGCAGGGAATATGAAATGCTGACGCAGCAATTCGGGCCTGCGCCGGACGACGAGATCGAAGCCACGCTTAGTGGTGTGCTGGCCAAGGGCATGATGCTGTTGCCCAGCGTCGTCGGCGGTTCCGGCCCCTTCCCCGGCAAAACGGCGCGCTGGATCAATGACGAAAATGCCACGGTCGCGGAACGGCACGCGGCAGCATCACTTTATCTCGCGCTTATGACGGAGTTCAGTCTTTCGCTGATCGGGCGAAAAGGCCCGGTGCTGGTTGAAGGCCCATTTGCGAGCAATGCGCTTTATCTCAAGGCGCTGGCAGGTTTTGCCAATACGGAGGTGATCGCCGTCGGCGGTTCCACGGGCACCAGCGCGGGCGCCGCACTCCTCACCGGTATCAGGCCGCTTGCCGGCCGGGAGCGTCATTTCGCTCCTGATAGCATTGCCGGGCTTGGTTCATATCGTAGCGACTGGCTCGCGCGTCTGGATTGACCCAAAATACGAAACGCGGCCTCGAATGAAGCCGCATTCCCTTTCGCCCAAAGATCAACCCTTGATGAAGGCCAGAAGATCGGCGTTCAGTACATCGGCATTGATGGTCAGCATGCCGTGCGAGAAGCCGGGATAGGTCTTCAGCGTGCCGTTTTTCAGCAGCTTTACCGATTTCAGCGCGGAGTCGGCAATCGGCACGATCTGGTCGTCTTCGCCGTGCAGTACCAGCGTCGGAACACTGATCGCCTTCAAGTCTTCGGTCTGGTCGGTTTCCGAAAAAGCCTTGATGCCATCGTAGTGAGCCTTTGCACCGCCCATCATGCCCTGCCGCCACCAGTTCTGGATCACGCCTTCCTGAGCGGCCGCACCCTCACGGTTGAAACCGTAGAACGGGCCGGACGGCACATCGCGGAAGAATTGCGCGCGATTTGCGGCAAGTGCCGAGCGGAAGCCGTCAAAAACCTCCATCGGCAGGCCTTCAGGGTTGGCCGCGGTCTTGAGCATCAGCGGCGGCACAGCGGAAACGAGCACGGCCTTGGCAACGCGGCCGGCGGGTTCGCCATGTTTGGCGACATAACGCGCCACTTCGCCACCGCCGGTGGAGTGGCCGATATGTACGGCGTTCTTCAGATCGAGCGCCTCGACGACGGCAAAGGCGTCGGCGGCGTAGTGATCCATGTCGTGACCGTCGGCAACCTGGGCGGACCGGCCATGGCCACGACGATCATGGGCGACGACGCGAAAACCCTTGGAGAGAAAGAACAGCATCTGCGCATCCCAGTCATCGGAAGAGAGCGGCCAGCCGTGATGAAACATGATGGGCTGGGCATCCTTCGGGCCCCAGTCCTTGTAGAAGATTTCGGTTCCGTCTGTCGTCTTTACAAAGCCCATGATCATTCTCCTTCGGTTGCGTTGGCATCTTCCGGTGCGGCGTCAGTTGTGCGCCGGTTTGATGGAGGGATGATGACGCAGGACAACGGTTGCGACAATTGCAACAATAATTGGCAATGAATTGCTGTTAATGAAATTATCTTTTCGATCCGCCTGGCTGCACACGCATCGAACCGCTCCGCGCCCTCACTCTGCAGTGAGAACGAGAGGATAGGCAGACGGTTCCGTGAATTCAATCACCTCTTGGGCGACCCTTATTTTCAGTCCACGTCGGGATCGTATTCCCTGGGGCTGTCATCGTTGGAGAACAGCACGCAGGGCCCGCGGGAACCGCGTGGATCATAGGCATAGCCCTTGGCCGTCAGCGCCTGCATGATATCGCGAACCCCGGCGAGGCCATAAAGATGGTCGTGCAGCTCGACGAATATCCGCTCCACACCGGTAAGGTTGGCCCTGCCAAGCAGGTCGCGTTCGGCACCTTCAATATCCATCACGAGGGCAGTAATGCCGTGGCTGGCGATGAACTCGTCGATATTTTCGGAAGAGATTTCGATACGCTGTTCATAAGGCCCCTGATTTTCGTCCATGGAGGACATCCAGAGATCCTTGCGGACATAGAAAGGATAGGTGCTCGGCGCATCGGCGGTGAGAAGCCCCTGCGAAAACACGACATTGCCACGGCAATTGGCCTTGAGCACCCGCTCTGCCAGCGCCGCCGTCGAAGGGTTGGCCTCGAAAGCCCACACCGAAACATCGTCTATGCCGGCGATGATGGAGGTAATGATGCCGATTCCGGACCCCAGTTCCAACACGCGGTCGCCGGGCTTGATGGCTTTCAGGACGCTGCGGGCCTCTTTCGCCTCATAGCTGCCGTCGGTCAGCGCCTGCCAGATAACGGGCGATACCTCATCGGAAGAAAGAGGCAGGGCAACTCCATGCACGTCCAGTATTTCCATGTCTCAAGCCTTTTCGCAAAACCCGGTCGTTTCACCGGAACGATCCCGTATCGACCGGGAATGCTCTACAGCATCGGTGCGGCAACCGGTATCGGTTTTAGCAGGAACCAATGCATCCGGTTAAAATTTCGATACGCTTGCGATGGTGCGAAAACGAGGATTTCAGACGGAACTCCAGAACACCAGTTCCTTGGCCGGCAACGGCCTGCTGATCAGATAACCCTGCACCTGATCGCAACCCAGACGTCTGACGCATTCATATTGCTCTTCCGTCTCGATGCCTTCGGCAATCGTGGTCATCCGCAGACTGCGTCCCACCCCAACCACAAATTCGACGATCGCCAGCGCGTCGCGATCGCTGGTAATATCGCGCAGGAAGGAGCGGTCGATCTTGATCTTGTCGAAGGGTACGCCGCGCAAATTCGCGAGCGAGGAATAACCTGTGCCAAAATCATCCATGGCGATCTTGATGCCGACGTCCTTCAGCCGGGTCAGCGTATTGATCGTCTGGTCGCTCTTGTTCAGCAGGATCGATTCGGTGATCTCAAGCTCAAGCCGGCTCGGCTCCAGACCGCTTTTTTGAAGAGCGCCCATGACGTTCTGGATGAGGTTGGTGCTGTGAAACTGAACCGGCGACAGATTGACCGCCACTTTCATGTCCTCGTCCCAGCCCATCGCCTCACGGCAGGCAGTCTCCATCACCCATTTCCCGAGCGAATGAATAAGGCCGGTTCGTTCCGCAACGGGAATGAACACGCTGGGCGGCACATCCCCCCGCACAGGATGCTTCCAGCGCAGAAGTGCCTCGAAACCGCATAGCTTGCGTGTCTGAGTCGCCACCTGCGGCTGGTAATAGACTTCCATCTCATCGTTCTGCAGTGCGGTCTGCAGATCGGCCTCGAAGGATTTCTTTTCGGTCAGCTGCTTCTGCATACGGACCTTGAAAACACTCGCCCGGCCCGGGCCGATGGCTTTCGCCTCATAAAGCGCCAGATCCGCGCGCTTGAACAATTCATCCGCATCGACTGTGCCATGCGATATGGCGATGCCGATGCAGGTGCCGATTTTGACTTCCTGCTCGCCAAGCTGGTAGGTGCGACTGATCTGGTCGATGAGCTTGGAGGCAAGGCGGCGAGCCGTGTCCTCGTTAAGATCATCGGACACCACGGCGAATTCGTCGCCGCCCAGCCGGCACACCATGTCGTAATCTCCGCCGATCGCCGAAAGCCGCTGCGCCACAGCCTGGAGCAACGCGTCTCCCGCATCGTGGCCAAGCGTATCGTTGACGTCCTTGAATCCGTCGAGATCAAGCAGAAGGATCGCTGTCGTTCCTGTGCCGCCAAAGGATCGGCGCAACCTCTCGATCAGTTCCTGGCGGAACAGGGACCGGTTGGGCAACCCCGTCAGCGCGTCGTGATAGGCGTCATGCTCCAGCCGCACATTTTTCGCCTGCAGCTCCAGCGTTGCGGCGCGCAGATCGTCCGTCAGGCCGCGCATGCTCTTCTGCGCCCGGTTCAGCAGGTCGTTCTGACGAAGCAGCAATATGACCAGCGCGATACCGCACAGGATGAGGCCACCCGCCAACGCGGTATAGACGATGTGCAGCTTGCGCACATCCTCATGGGCCGTATCGATGAGATTGACATCATAGGCCACTGATGACGAGGCCAGTGTCGTCATCGGCGCATCGAGCGCGCTCATGGACGAGAGCAGATCCGGAACATCCGCCGGTTCCAGACTGCTCATCTGCTGTTCCAGGCGCGCCAGAACGGCGTCAAGCTGGGCTACGAGTTCCCGCCACTGCTGTTTTTCATTGATGAAAGCCCCCAGATTGCCCTGCTTCAAAAGCTCCAGGCGGCTGGGCATGATGTCCAGACGCAGCTGCAGTTCGTCCCGGTCGAGCTTGCCCGGGCTCAGCGCGAATACGGCGAGCTTATTCTGAAGACGAAGATATTCCGCCACGGTCTGGCTGACAGCCCACGAATCATTATAGCGGGCAAACTTCTGCAGAGCGGTTTGCCGCTCGGCAATGACGAAAGCGATATAGCCCGTTGCCAGGACGAAGCAACAGATGATCACCGCCACAAGTTTTCGCAAACGGCACCTTTATTCCACTATCAATTTGGCGACTTGCCACGCGGACCGCGAATAATAGGTCTGCTTCTGCAATTCCGGGTCGCTGTCATAGGGGTAGATGACGAACAACGGACCCTTTTCTCGAACCGTCATGTAGTTGCCATCCAGTTTGATCGCCAGAATAACGTTAAATTTCTTAAAATCCTCAACCGGTATCGTGCTGACATAATCATTGAGAGCGACCGCCGTGATGCTGGTGCCTGTCGCACCGACGACCTCCATCAATTTTGCCAGCGAAACACCGTCGAAACGGACGCGACCATCGTGCCATGGCGTCGTCGTCTCCACCGTCACCATGCCGAGCGCCTCCAGCATGTCGCGATCGAACTGCGCGGCACCGTCGGCGTTCGTATTGGTGATCTTTCCAGATATGGTTAATATCGGCTTGCCTTGCGGTTTGGCAATCGTCCCGGCTTGGGCACAGGAAAGCCACACGAGCGACAAGAACGCACTGAGAAGTACCCGGGCGAAACTCATACTTTTTCTCCATCGATAACGTTCAGGTCGAAGGTTTTCGCCAACCGCAATGGTCAAGGGAACCGACGTCCGCAATATATATCAGGAACGGATGTTATATCCTCACTGAGATTTTATCCGTATTTTCTCTAGGTTTTGAGTAAACCCTTTGGATAATTTTTCTGTCTTATTTGTACTTTTTTACGTTTCGCGCACTGTTATGACGCAAGCGAACCCCACTCATGCCGTCTCATCAAATTCGTCCGGCGGGACGAAGGCCAAATTGTGGCGGGAGCTTTCCTGCTCACATAGAGAAACGTGTGATTCGCGCGAACCGGAGGTTGTGATCGAAAATCCGGCATCGGCTTGCATGCTAAACATAAATGACAAAAGACAAGTTCCACGTCACAGAAAAATCATCGTCTTTGCCAGAGCCGACGGTTGAAACATACCGCGCGGAACTTAATATAAAGACTGTCGTTTCCGTTTCCGGCAACTCCAGAATCCCCGCCGGAAATGTCCAGACACAAGTTCCGCGCAGCGAAAGCCGCGATGCCGGATATCGTCCGGCCAGGAAAATTCTGTTCACGTCTCCGGGCCTGACGGCACCTGCCGCATTGGCCGCATCATGAAGGTAGCCCCTATGCACACCTATCCCGACATCAAACTTCTCATTGATGGCGAATGGCGAGACGCCGTTTCCGGCAAGACGATCGCCGTGTCCGATCCGGCAACCGACGAGATCATCGGCGCGATCGCCCACGCAGAGAAGGAAGACCTCGATCTGGCACTTGCCGCCGCTGACCGTGGCTTCAAGGTGTGGCGCGACACCTCACCCTTCGAGCGTTCGAAGATCATGCGCAAGGCCGCGGATATCCTGCGCGAGCGCAAGGACAAGATCGCCTATGTGATGACCCGCGAGCAGGGCAAACCGCTGGCGCAATCCGGTACCGAAATCATGGGGGCCGCCGATACCATCGACTGGTTCGCCGAAGAAGCACGCCGCACCTATGGCCAGGTCATTCCCGCGCGTGCAACCGGCGTTTCGCAGCTTGCCATCAAGCTGCCAGTCGGTCCCGTTGCGGCCTTTACACCCTGGAACTTCCCGATCAACCAGATCGTCCGCAAGCTTTCCGCAGCGCTTGCCACCGGCTGCTCCATCATCGTCAAGGCGCCGGAAGAAACCCCGGCCTCGCCGGCGGAGCTGATCCGCGCTTTCGTGGATGCCGGCGTACCGGCTGGCGTCATCGGCCTTGTTTACGGCGTTCCATCGGAGATTTCGGAATATCTGATCCCGCATCCGATCATCCGCAAGATTTCCTTCACCGGCTCCACCCCGATCGGCAAGCACCTCGCGGCGCTGGCCGGCAAGCACATGAAGCGCGCCACGATGGAACTCGGCGGCCATGCGCCGGTGATGATCTTTAACGACGCCGATATCGAAAAGGCGATTGAGGTGACTTCGCTTTCGAAGTTCCGCAATGCCGGTCAGGTCTGTGTCGCTCCCACCCGCTTCCTCGTGCAGGACGGCGTGGCGGACCGTTTCCTTGAAGGTTTCGTGGAAGCCGCCAAGGCGGTGAAGGTCGGCAACGGCCTGGAAGACGGTGTCATCATGGGTCCGCTCGCCAATGAGCGGCGTATTCCGGCGCTGGAAGGCCTCATCAGTGATGCGGTTTCCCATGGCGGCGAATTGAAGACCGGCGGCCGCCGCATCGGTAACAAAGGCAATTTCTTCGAACCGACGGTTCTCGCCAACGTGCCGACCACCGCCAAGATCATGAATGACGAGCCCTTCGGCCCGGTCGCGATCATCAACCGCTTCTCGAGCTTCGACGATGCGGTTGCCGAAGCGAACCGCCTGCCTTTCGGTCTTGCATCTTATGCCTTCACCGGTTCAGTCAAGACCGCGCATGCGCTCGGTCATCAGGTTGAGGCCGGCATGCTGACCATCAACCATAACGGCCTTGCGCTTCCCGAAGTCCCCTTCGGCGGCATCAAGGATTCCGGTTATGGCACGGAAGGCGGCTCGGAAGCGGTCCAGGCCTATCTGGAGACCCGCTTCATCAGCCAGATGAGCTGATTAGGTCTCGAAATTTCTTCTCCCCATCGGGGAGAAGATGCCCCGAAGAGGCAGATGAGGGGGCAAGCTCTCCGCACATCTCTGTGCTCACCCCCTCAACCCGCTGCCGCGACCTTCTCCCCGGCGGGGAGAAGGAGGCAAGCCGCACTCGCTTATCCTTTCTCACGCCCTGGAAGTTGCTCAGCATTATCTTGCCTCCAGCTTCATCGTGCCTTAAAAGAACAAAAAGTGAACTTTGAGGGCGATATGAGCGACACGGCGGCACCGGCATTGAAGGAAATCTTCAACAGCGAAAAATTACGGCATATCGCCGATCAGACGAAGGCCATTCATCCGCCATTTGACGTTTCCGCCTTCATGACGCTCGCAACGACAAATCTCGAGGCGCTTGGCATCATGCAGCGCATGCGGCAAGTGGCGACCAGCCTGCATGCCACATTGCCCGGCGACTATGCCCGCAATATCGAAATTCTGACCGCCGCAGCCCCCGGAATCGGCAACGGTTTCGCCTCCATTTCACTGCCGGAATATGTGGCGCTTTACGGCCTCGATGATTTCGATCTTTCCATGCAAGCACTGAGCTATTTCACCCGTTTCGGCTCCTCTGAATTCGCCATCCGGCATTTTCTGCAACGGGACATGGCCCGCACCCTTGCCGTGATGGAAACATGGTCCCGGCACGAGAACGAGCATGTGCGACGGCTGGCGAGCGAAGGCTGCCGGCCCCGCCTGCCATGGTCTTTCCAGCTCAAACCCTTGATCGACGATCCGTCGCCGGTCACGGCGATCCTTGAGACCATGAAAGCCGATGAGGCGCTTTACGTGCGCAAATCCGTTGCCAATCACCTGAATGACATCACCAAGGACAATCCCGCCTTCGTGCTGGCGCTGATCGATACATGGCCGAAAGACAATCCGCATACGCGCTGGATCATGCGACAAGCCCTGCGTACGCTGATCAAGAAGGGAGATGCAGCCGCACTTTCCCATCTTGGCGCGCATGAGGAAGCGCAGATCGCGCTTGCCGCGTTTCAGGTCTCACCGGAAAAGATCGTTCTCGGCAATCCCGTGCGGATTTCGGCCTCCTTCACCTCCACGGCAAAGAGCTCACAGAAACTGGTGATCGACTACGCCGTACATTACGTCAAGAAGAGCGGCGACGCCTCGGCGAAAGTCTTCAAGTGGAAGGAAATCGAACTTCAGCCGGGCGAAACATGCGCGCTGTCGATCAGCCGCGCCATGCGCGACTTTACCACCCGCAAGCACTATGCCGGTGTCCACAAGGTCGATCTCATGGTCAATGGCAGGCTGGTAGCCGAGGCCTCTTTCGAGCTCCTGATCTAAGGCTGTCGAGGGTCTCTCACGCCGCCGGGAAAATCTTTGCCCGACGGATGATGACGGAGCCACGGTCCCCGGCGGCAACATCGTTTTCCGGCGGCACGTCGAATTCCAGCAGATCGCCGCCATCGGTGCTGGCGATCACCCGGCGCTCGCCCGCCCGGTCGAGAACCCGCGCCACCGAAGCAGGAATGCCTTCATGCAGGTCTTCCCATTCGAGATCGCCGGGACGGGCATAAATATCGACCGCGCCGTCCCCTTGCGCATAAGAGAAAGGCAGTTCGTTTTCACCGACATAAACCTTGCCGCCGCGCGCCACGCCGGACACCCGGTTGGCATCGCCGAGAAAACGCATGACGAAAGAACTATTGGGCTGGCGGCACACCTCTTTCGGCGTGCCCTGCTGCACGATCTCGCCCTGATTGAGAATGACAACGCGGTCGGCGAGATCAAGCGCCTCTTCCTGATCATGCGTCACGAAAATTGTGGTGATGCCCAGTGCATCGTGAATTTCACGCAGCCAGCGGCGCAGGTCGCGGCGCACATTGGCATCCAGCGCGCCGAAAGGCTCATCGAGCAGAAGCACCTTCGGATCGACCGAAAGCGCACGCGCCAGAGCCACACGCTGGCGCTGTCCGCCGGAAATCTGCGCCGGAAAACGCTCGCCGAGACCATCGAGCTTGACCAGGCTCAGAAGCTCCCTGACCCGGGCATCGATCGCCGCTTTGTCGCGCTTGACCTTCGAAACCTTCATGCCGAAAGCAATGTTTTCGTGCAGCGTCATATGCGGGAACAACGCATAGTGCTGGAATACGAAACCGACGCCGCGATCACGCACCGGAATATTGGTGGCGTCTTCATCTCCGAAGAAGATACGGCCGCCATCGGTATATTCGAGACCGGCGACCATGCGCAAAATCGTCGTCTTGCCGGAGCCGGAAGGCCCGAGCAGCGCCAGAAGCTCGCCGCTTTCGATATCCAGCGAAACATCGCGCACCGCGCGGAACGTATCGAAGGTCTTCACCACGTTTTCGAGGCGGATTTTCATGGGAATCAGGTCTCCGTGGCGATGGCGGCATCGCCGTTGGTCTTCTTGGCTCCGCGCCCGGCACCACGCCGTTCCAGCGCCACCTTGGCGATGATGGTAACGACGGCAAGCAAGGCGAGGATGGAGGCTGACGCGAAGGCGCCGGCCGTCTGGTAATCGTGGTAGAGCAGCTCGATATGCAGCGGCAGCGTGTTGGTCTGGCCGCGAATGTTGCCAGAAACGACCGACACCGCGCCGAACTCACCCATCACGCGGGCATTGCACAGAACGACGCCATAAAGCAGCGCCCATTTGATATTCGGGAGCGTCACCGAAAAGAAGGTGCGCCAGCCGGAGGCGCCAAGCGAGGTTGCCGCCTCTTCCAGATCGCGTCCCTGCGCCTGCATCAAGGGAATGAGTTCACGCGCCACGAAAGGTGCGGTGACGAACATGGAGGCGATGACGATGCCGGGCAGCGCAAAGAGTATCTTGATGTCATGCGCATCGAGGAACGGCCCGAACAGGCCCTGCAATCCGTAAACGAAGAGATAGGCGACGCCCGCAACGATCGGCGAGATGGAAAAAGGTATTTCGATCAGCACCAGCAGGAAGCGCCGGCCGGGGAAATCGAACTTGGTGATGGCCCAGGCAGCCGCAACGCCGAAGGCCGTATTGACGGGCACGGCGATCAGCGCCGTCAGCACCGTCAACATGATGGCGTGGCGGGTATCGGGATGGGTGATGGTGGCTGAATAGACCTTCCAGCCCTGCGAAAAAGCCTCGACGCCGATGATGATCAGCGGTGCGACAACCAGCAAAGCGCCGATGACCAGCACGAAGGCGATCAGGCTGCGGCGAACCCAGTTTGCATCTCCGACGCGCGGCGGCTTACGGTGTTGGGAAAAGGCGCTCATGTCTAGCTCCTCACCGTGTAGCGCAACGCCCGTGTCTGCAGATAATTGGTCACGGCCAGCATTACGAAAGCGGTGATGAGCAGCACGGAGGCGATGGCGGCGGCGGCCTGGTAATCATATTCCTCAAGCCGGATGAAGATCAGCAGCGCGGTGATCTCCGTCGAAAAAGGCTGGTTGCCGGCAATGAAGATGATCGCTCCGAATTCACCGAGGCTGCGGGCGAAGGAAAGCGACAGACCGGCCAGAAGAGCGGGCGTCAAAAGCGGCAGGATGACCTTGCGGAAGATTTCCAGATCAGAACCACCAAGCGATTGCGCCGCTTCCTCCAGCGCCGGATCGAGATCTTCCAGCACCGGCTGCACGGTGCGCACGATGAAGGGCAGGCTGGTAAAGGCCATCGCCACCATGATGCCAAGTGGCGTATAGGCCACCTTGATGCCGAGCGGCGCCAGCAGCGAACCGAACCAGCCATTGCCCGCAAACAGCGTCGTCAACGCAATGCCGGCAACGGCGGTGGGCAGCGCAAAGGGCAGATCGACAATGGCATCAACGAGACGCCAGCCGGGAAAGCGGTAACGCGTCAGCACCCAGGCGAGTGCCAGCCCGAAGATGACATTGAACAACGTGGCGGCCAGCGCGCAGAGCACGGTGACGCGATAACTGGCAACGGCGCGCGGCGAAGAAATGATCGCCCAATATTCGGCCGGCCCAAGGCTTGCCGCCTTGAACACCAGCGCCGAGAGCGGCAGGAGCACGATGATGGCAACGTAAGTCAGGGTAACGCCAAGGGACAATTTTAGCCCCGGCAGAACATTCCGCTTCAAACCCCCGCCCCCATTTCATCATGAAGCGACCCGGCAGTTTCCCGCCGGGTCGTTTTCAAGTTCTGTTTCGTTGTGATTAGCGGCTGCCGTAAAGCGTATCAAGCGTCGCGCCGGATGCAAAATGCTCTTTCTGGATTTTATCCCAGCCGCCGAACACGTCGTTGACGTTGACGAGGCGAATGGCCGGAAAGTCACCCTTGAATTCGCCGACGACTTTTTCGTCGTGCACGCGGTGGCCGAACTGCGCCGCAATGCGCTGGCCTTCTTCCGTATAGAGGAAATCAAGGTAACTCTTGGCCAGTTCACGCGAACCGCGCTTGTCGGCCACCTTGTCCACCACCGCCACCGGGAATTCTGCCAGCAGGCTGACGGAAGGCACGACGCCCTCAACCTTGTCCTTGCCATATTGCTTGGCAATGCCACGGGTCTCGGCCTCAAAAGTGATCAGCACGTCGCCGATTTCACGCTCGACGAAAGTGGTGGTGGCCGCACGGCCGCCCGTGTCGAAAACCGGGGTGTTGTCGAAGATTTTCTTGACGAATTCCTGGACCTTCTTCTCGTCGCCGTTGAACTTCTCCTTGGCGTAAGCCGTGGCGGCGAGATAGGTGTACCGGGCGTTGCCAGAGGTTTTCGGATTGGGGAAAACGACCTTCACGTCGTCACGGGCGAGGTCGTCCCAATCCTTGATGCCCTTGGGATTGCCGGCCCGCACGAGGAAGGACGGAAAGGAATAGAACGGCGACGCGTCGTTCGGGAAATCCTTCTGCCAGTCGGCGGAGACAAAACCCTGCTTCACCAGAAAATCAACGTCGGTCACCTGGTTGAAGGTAACGACATCAGCTTCCAGACCCTCAACAATGGCGCGCGCCTGTTTGGAGGTGCCGGCATGCGACTGATCGACAATGACGCCCGGGTGCTGCTTGATGAAAGCCTCGTTCTCAGCGGCAAAAACCTCGCGGGCGACATCGTAGGAGGCGTTAAGAATAGTGGTCGGAGACTGCGCCTGCGCCGCGCCTGCAAAAAGGGCGGCAATGGCAGTGCCGATAATGAGAAGTCGTTTCATGAATACCCCCGGAAAATCGAATGGTCCTCAACATAGAGGGCGGAGGCAACTGCGGCGAGAAACAGCTGTGCTTTACGGGATCATGAATTGGAAATTTCGCCCAAAGAACAGAATTTCTAAAGGCGATAATTTCATATATGGCGACAAGCCGGATTTCTTTTGCGTCTACCTAGAGACGATGTTCGGGAAACAGATTGCCGGAATGATCGACTAGGTAGCGTGAAATATCCTCCTCCCGCACTTCATCCAGCCGCGCAGGTCGCCAGCGGGGGTTGCGGTCCTTGTCGACCAAGGCTGCACGCACGCCTTCGTAAAAATCATGCTGGCGCAACATCTCGGTGCCGGCGGCAAACTCCCGTTCCAGGCACTCGATCAGGCTCGCGCTTTCGCGGCCAAGTCGCAGAAGCTTCAGTGTCAATTTCAGGCTGGTGGGAGAGCGTTTTTGCAGAACCTCAAGTGTTTCTCGCGAAAAGGCATCATCCCGCGTCGAGAGCGCTGCGAAAATTTCCTCGACCGTATCGAAACGGAATGTCGCATCGATGATATCCCGGTTTGCAGCCAGCACGCCTTCACCCCCATCAATGGCATAGGCCGCTATCGCTGCCTCCACGCCTTCGACATCCGTCGTTTGCGACAGATCCTGCATCAGAGCTTCGAGACGGTCCGAAGGGACGAAATAATCGGCAAACCCGGCATAGATCGCGTCGGCAGCGGTAACGGCGTTGCCGGTTAGCCCGAGCCACGTGCCGCATTCGCCCGGCGCCTTCGGCAAAAGCCAGGAACCGCCCACATCAGGGAAATAACCAATGCCCGTTTCCGGCATGGCGAGCCTTGTGCGCTCGGTGACGATGCGGTGGCTGCCATGAGCAGAAATGCCGACGCCGCCACCCATGACGATGCCATCCATGAACGCCACATAGGGTTTGCCAAAACGGGCGATCCGATAGTTAAGCGGGAATTCTTCCCGCCAGAAATCAAGCACCTGCGGGTCGCCCGCCTTGCCGAGGTCGTGAATGACGCGGACATCGCCGCCGGCGCAGAGCCCTTTTTCGCCCTCCCCCGTCAGCACGACGCAGGAAATGCCGGCATCGTCCTCAAAACGCTGAAGCGCTTGAAACAGGGCACGCACCATCGGCAATGTCAGGCTATTGATGGCTTTCGGACGGTTGAGGCTGATGATGCCGGCCCCTTGCCGTTTCTCGACGATGACCTGCACCTCCGCTTCGGTTCTCAGTTCCAATCTCGCCTCCTCCGCTGCCAGTTATCCGCCCATCTTGGCGGCCTTGGCGCAATCACGCAACGTTGATCTTGTCGTGTGGGAACGTCTTTCGCCCAAACCGCTTTCTCAGGCGTAAAATGCCTGAAATCCGCTTTCGCAATGCAGCATGTTTGCTTGACGCCCGGAAGATCATGGCATGTAATGGGTCTTGGAAATGCCGGCATTGATTCCTGTCGAGCGTGTGCCGGACCAAGCGGAATGTCGCCTTCTCAAAGGCGCTGTAAACAGCAACGGGAGACGAGCATGCAGGTTTCGGAAAACGAGTGGATCAGCAAACGCGCCTATACACTCTGGGAAAAGGAAGGCCACCCCCACGGCCGCGATGCGGAACATTGGGAACAGGCAAAACATGAATTTTCACTTCTGAAGACATCGGAAGCGACGAAACCAGCGCAGCGCAAGAAGGCAGCTCCCAAAGCCGTCTCCGCTGATGCGGCGGCACCGGATGCAGAAGCCCCAGCGAAACCCAAAGCCCGCGCTCGCAAGGCTGTCGCTGCGAAATAAAGCCCCCCAACGTAGTCATCTGAAGCACCAAATGAAAAAGCCCGACGAAATCTCGCCGGGCTTTGTCTGTTTAGCGTGGGTCGCAGCCCGGATCGCCGGTCCGGCAGCCGCCCCGGAGATTTTCCGAAGCGGGCGCGCGGCGTGGATCATCCCACTGGCGACGTTCCGGAGGGAGCCGACCCCCACTCTCATTTGGTTGACGGTCACGGTTGCGGTCGCGGTTTTCGTCTTCAACGCGGGGGCGATTGTCCTCCCGGCGCGGCCTGTCGCCCTGATTTCTGTCACCCTGATTGCGATCACCCTGGTTCCAGTCGCCATAACGACGTTCCCAGCGGCCGTCATTCGGTCCGCCGCCCTGGCGCGGATCACGCGACTCATCGCGGCGGCCGTCGCGCCAGTCATCCCGGCGGCCATCACGCCACTCGTCGCGCGGACGCGGGCGATCCCAGTCCGCACGCGGCGGCGGAGGTGCGGCATTCCAGTAACCGCCGGACGGGCGACGCCAGCGATCACGCTCGCGGTAAAAATCGCGGTCGCGATAATAGCGGTCCCAATAGCGGCCGGCTTCGAAGGTGATGATCGGCACGCCGAGATCGCGGTAGTAGCGCGGCTCGACATAGACCCGGTTCTGCCGATAGGTGGTTTCGATATAGCGTCCGGCGACCCAGCCGCGACCGGCCACAAAGGAAACGTCGCACCAGGGTGTATCGGACAGGCAACCATGCACCGTGAGCGGTGCGCCGTTCGGGATCACGACGACGGCCGGGTAAGCCGTGCTCGGGCCGGAGCGCATATTCACGTTCGCTGTGGCAAAGCCGCGTGTCGCGGCTTCGGCAAGTGCCGGCGCAGCAAGCATGGCCACCAGCGCAATTGCGCCAAACAGTTTTCTCTTCACTTCTTTCTCCTCAAGCAAAGGCCCGCTTTGCCCTTGTCGGCATCCATCGTCTTAGATGGACGAGTATGCGTTCCGCATACTGCCACGATCGGAAAATACGCGTCTCTCCATGAACGCAGCATGAAACAAATGAGGTGCCCAATCAGTTCCACCTGCGGCATTGCGCCCCCGATAAATTGCCGGCGGAATGACCCGTCGGTCTTGACTTCGGGGGGCAATCATCCGACTTCAGTGCAACAGCAATATGGAGCAGAACCATGAGCGAAACCGCACAGACGACCATCGACCAGAGCGAAGTGGATCGTTTCTCCGCGATGGCTGCCGAATGGTGGAGCCCGACGGGCAAGTTCCGCCCGCTGCACAAGTTCAATCCGGTGCGGCTGGAATATATCCGCAACCGCGTCTGCGAGAATTTCGGCCGCGACCCAAAGGCGCATCGCCCGCTGGAGGGGCTGCGCGTGCTGGATATCGGCTGCGGCGGCGGCCTGCTTTCCGAACCCGTAGCGCGCATGGGCGCCACCGTGGTAGGTGCCGATCCCTCGGAGAAGAATATCGGCATTGCCTCCACCCATGCGCATGAAAGCGGCGTCACCGTCGACTACCGCGCCATAACTGCCGAACAATTGCAGGAGGCCGGCGAAACCTTCGACGTCATCCTCAATATGGAGGTGGTGGAGCACGTGGCGAATGTTGATTTCTTCGTCACCACCTGCGCCAAAATGGTGCGCCCCGGCGGGCTGATGTTCGCCGCCACGATCAACCGCACGCTGAAAGCCAGGGCACTCGCCATCTTCGCCGCCGAGAACGTGCTGCGCTGGCTGCCACGCGGCACCCACCAATATGAGAAGCTGGTTCGCCCGGAGGAGCTTGAGCGGCCGATGGTGGCAAGCGGCATGGATATCATCCACCGCACCGGCGTCTTCTACAACGTCCTGCAGGATCGCTGGAATCTCTCGCCGGATATGGACGTCAACTATATGATGCTGGCGAAACGGCCGGTATAAGTCGGCATTCAGACTGGAATAGCCTGCACCGCCGACAGCAGTTCCTTTTGCCCGGCAGCATTTCTTGCGGCGATCTTCCGGACCTCGGCACGGTCGATTTCAACCGGAGTTCCGTTCGCCGCGAAAGGCTGTTTGAAATTGAACGCCTGTGGCGACGGGCCGTGGTCGTGCAGATGCTCGAACCTTCTGACGGCATCCGTCCAGAGGGGATTATCCGCCGCATCCACCCACCATAGAACAAGCGGCGGCCATTTCTGTGGAGCATTCCAGTTGCGTCCGTGCTTCAGAGCCTCCGCATGCACGCCGGAGTAGGAATACGCCATCAGCGATTCGAGATCGCGCCAGAGCGAAAAGGATGAAACACCGCTTGTAGCGCCGTTTTCCTTCAGGAAACGCGGGAAGACCTGCACGCCCCAGCTTGCGGGTCCTGGTTCGCCTTCGTAACCAGACCGACCGATGAAACCCTCCGAGCGTTCGGCGGACATGAAATTCAAAGGTTCGCGCCGGGCAAATCCCGCAACGGCGGGATCATCGTAGGCGGCAATCTGTATTCCGAAATTATAGATTGCTACCCGCATACGCAAACTCAGTTTATGTCGTCAGGTAACGACGGCAGCGGCGCGATTTCGATGCCCTCGTCCAGCAGGGCCTTGGCTTCCTGCACGGAGGCATTGCCGATGATGCCGCGCTCGTCCGCCTCGCCATAATGGATTTTGCGGGCTTCCTCAGGGAATTTATCCCCGACATCCTCCGCATTGGCGCGGATATTGGCGACGGCCTCGCGGATTTTCGCAATCGCTTCCTTTTTCGCCGTGTCCATGGCGAGCGTCTGGCGTTCGTCCTTCTTGCGGGCGGTGGAGACCGAAGGCGCCATCAGAAGTTTGGAGACCTGCACGGAATTGCAGACTGGGCAGGACAGGAAGCCACGCTGCAACTGATTATCGAAATCGTCGCTACCGGCAAACCAGCCTTCAAACTCATGGCCCTTCTCACAGGCCAGCGCATAACGGATCACGCCGCCTCACCTCCTGCAGGTTTCAGGGGAATAACCGTATCCAGCCCGAATTCGCGGGCATTGCGCAGATTGGGAATTTTTCCGCGCGCAGCCACCACCAGCGCCGTATCGATCTCGGCGAAGATGATCTCTTCCCCGCCGCCGCCGGCCATGGCCAGAACCTTGCCCCAAGGGTCGATGATGATGGAATGGCCGAACGTTTCACGCCCGTCCTCATGCACGCCGGCCTGCGCGGCAGCGATGACGAAAGCGCCGTTTTCAATGGCGCGGGCGCGCAGCAGGATTTCCCAATGGGCCTCCCCCGTCTGGCGGGTGAAGGCGGCGGGCACCGTCAGAACTTCGGCGCCGGCCAGCGCTTCTGCGCGGAAAAGCTGCGGGAAACGGACGTCATAGCAGATAGCAAAGCCGAATTTCGCCAAGGGAAGTGCGGCGATACGCGCCACTTCACCGGGCTCATAGGCAGCGCTTTCGCGCCAGCTTTCGCCATTGTCGAGATCGACATCGAACATGTGGATCTTGTCATAGCTGCAGATGCGCGAACCATCCGGCGCGAAGAAAAATCCGCGATTGGCGATCTTGCCATCTGGCCTGGCAATCGCCGTCGAGCCGACATGGACATGAATACCGAGTTCGCGCGCAAGGCGCGAGGCGGTCGCAACGATGATGTCACCGTCATCATCACGCAGCTGGGCACGAAGCGCCTGTCTGTCCTTCTGGATTGCACCCGTCATTTCCGGGGTCTGCACATAAACAGCGCCTTCCGCCGCAGCGGCGCGCACCAGCCGTTCCATGTCGGCGGCGTTTTTCGCCGGATCAACGCCGGAGCGCATCTGGATGGCGGCAGCCTTGAAACTCATCACATCCTCCGTCGATCGGGCCGATCAGGCAGCCAGCATCGCGTCCAGTTTGCCGGCACGCTCCAGGGCATGCAGATCGTCGCAACCACCAACAAGCTCGCCATTGATGAAGATTTGCGGAAAGGTCGTTCCGCCGGATTTCTCGATCATTTCCCGCCGGTATTCCGGTGTCGTGGTGGCGTTATACTCCGCATAATCAACGCCCTTGCTGTCCAGCAGCGCCTTGGCGCGCGCGCAATAACCACAAAAATCCCGCGTATAGATCGTTACCGGTGCCATGTCTTTCAAAGCCTCGCAAACGTGCGATCAGACGCACGGTTTCCTCATGTTATTCAGGCTTCATATAGGCCCGGAAATGGCCATTGCAAAGGTCAAAACTGTCACATCCGCGGCACCTGCCTTGCGCAGGGCGCGGCTTGCCGCACCCACCGTCGCTCCGGTTGTGTAGACGTCGTCCACCAGCACCACGCGCTTGCCATGAACATCGGTTTCCCGGCCGGGCGCAAACGAAAAAGCACCGCGCACATTATCCCGCCGGGCAAGTGCGGAAAGCCCCACCTGACGCTCGGTCGGCTTTACGCGCAACAGCGTGCCGGCGAGCAGGGGTTTGCCGGCCGCCCTCGCCAGATGCCGCGCCAGCTCAGCGGACTGATTGAAGCGACGGCGCAGGAAACGATGACGATGTAAGGGCACAGGCACAACGCAATCGCAGGCATCCACCGTTCCGTCGCTTGCCCGCAGCATCCACAGCGCCATCAACCCGGCGAGATCGGTGCGGTCCTGATATTTCAGACGATGCACCAGCTTGCGGGCAGTGCCCTCATGGCTGGCGACGGCGCGCAGGCGATCAAAGGGTGGCGGATCGGCAATTGCCTGCGCACTGACAACCCCTTCGCCATGGTCACGCGAAAAGGGGATGCCCAAAACCTCGCAGAAAGGCCGTTCGATGAAGGCAACCTCCCGCCAGCAATCGGGACACAACGCCCCCTCGCCGCCGGTCATGCGATTGCAGCCCGCGCAGGTTGGCGGATAAACCATGCGGAAGGCCGCGCGCAACAGACCACGGGCAGCGGCCGGCACGGTGGCGGACTTCGACAGCAACCCCGAAAACAGATCGTCACCAGCACCCATGAGGTTGACTTTAGCGCCGAACAGGTGCCTTTGCGAGAGCGATATGGTCCGGCCAGTGACCGGAAAACGATGCCCCAAGGGGGCATGACAGCAAAGATACGGCCCGCCGATCCCGAAGGCGCTATTGGCCGAGCAGGCAAGACGATGGATATTCTCTTTGACCAGGCCCTGATCGAACAAAACCGCCGCCGGGCATGGAACCGGCGCGACGACAAGGCCCTGTTTCTTCTCGATATGGCAGCTGAAGAACTCGCCGACAGGCTCGCCATTGTCGAGCGCCAATTCGAGACCGCGATCGAACTGCATGGCGGGACCGGCATCACCGCGCAGCGCCTGGCCGAGACGGGCAAGGTGGAGGCAATCCGCCGTATCGAGACCGAGAGCTGTTTTGCCACGGATGGGAATATTCCGCAGGCAGCCTCAATGGAACATCTGCCGCTTGAGGAGGCGTCCGCCAATCTCGTCGTTTCGCCGCTTGCACTGCATCTCACCAATGATACGCCCGGCGCGCTGATCCAGATCCGGCGGGCATTGAAGCCGGATGGCCTGTTTTTAGGCGCCATTCCCGGCAGCGGCACCTTGCATGAACTGCGCGACGTGCTGCTGACGGCGGAGGCGGAACTGACTGGGGGCGCCAGCCCACGTGTCATTCCTTTCGCCGATGTGCGTGATGTCGGTGCGCTTCTGCAGCGCGCCGGCTTTGCGCTTCCGGTCACCGATTCGGAAACCTATACGGTGCGGTACGATTCGATTTTCCCGCTGATGCGCGACCTGCGCGCCATGGGCATGGCCAATCCCCTGGCAAGCCGCAGCAGAAAACCGCTCAACCGCGCGTTCTTCCTGCGCGCGGCGGAGCTTTACGCAGAACGTTATTCCGATCCGGACGGACGGATAAGGGCGACTTTTTCCATCATTTATGTTTCGGGCTGGGCGCCGCATGAGAGCCAGCAGAAACCGCTGAAGCCCGGCTCCGCCAAGGTTCGTCTGGCCGATGCGTTGAAGACAACCGAGGTGAAACTGTCCTGAGTGGTCGGCCTAAAGGGGTTAAAACTCGGCAAAAGTATCGGCTATGAACTGGAATATGGCATTGATACTGGTGCTGACGGCACTTGCGCCGCCAATAATTCCGACAGAAATCACGGCGACGATCAGACCGTATTCGACTGCGGTAGCCCCGTCTTCGTTTTTGCAGAAATTGATAAAAGAACGCAGCACAGGATATTCCCCATCCGCCATCCGGTTTATCCCGCCGGCCGGCACTATGCTTTATTGAAATCGAATATATCTTAAGGCGACGAGTGTGAGGAATCGGTTACGGATGATAGTAAACGATCAGCAACCGCTATCGTTGTTGTAACCGGTCACGACGCAGGGCATTTCCGGCATCGGCTGGGTTATGCTGCGGCGGATGGAATAGGTCTTGCCCATATCGGTTTTCTTGATCGAGCCGGTGCTGATCATGTCATAATTGTCGGGAAACTGAGCCACACGGGTGGATGATTTTCCGGCAAGCATCGGGGTGATGATCAGGGAGAGAGCGATAACGGCTGTGCCGAAAAGCAGCGCGACATTAAGAACGCCGGTGCGACGGGATTTATCGGAATAAGAGTGACGACCTTCCACCGTCTTCCAGAAATCCTCGTTCATGACCAACCTCGTCTCGCGCAGTTTACCGCTTCTTTAGATTAACAATCTGCCAGAGGGTGCTGAACGATCTCTTAACGCAGGCCCGTTTTGGCACGGCAAAGCGGGGTTACAAGGGCGTTTTCACGAAGCTGTTACGCGTAAAGCGGCAGGCGTCGCCTTAAAGCAGATCCTGCAGGAAAGGGATAAGCGGCTCGTCGGCCGGCGGCATGGGGTAGTCACGCAAGGCTTGCGGCTTTACCCATTTAAGCGCCTGCCCTTCCCGCCCATGCGGGATGCCTTCATAACGGCGGCACACATAGAGCGGCATCAGCAGGTGAAAGGTCTCATAAGTATGGCTGGCGAAGGTCAGCGGTGCGAGGCAAGCGACCTTGGTCTTGATACCCAGTTCTTCGTCGAGCTCGCGAACAAGGGTCTCTTCCGGCGTCTCGCCGTGCTCCACCTTGCCACCGGGAAATTCCCAAAGGCCGGCCAGCGATTTGCCTTCCGGACGCTGCGCCAGAAGGATACGGCCGTCCTGATCGAGAAGCGCGCAGGCAGCGACCAGCAGGATTTTTTTGCCCGCCTCACTCATTCTTCTGCACCCTTGTGCCAATAGCGGTAACGATAAGCCTCGGTGAAACCGAATTTTTCATAGAGCGCAATCGCGGCAGCATTGGTGGAAACCACCTGCAACCATGCGCTTTTCGCGCCGCTGATCCTGGCCCAGCGCAGCGCCGAGGCTAAAATCTGCGTGCCGAGACCCTTTTGTCGTTGCGACTTGTCGACATCGAGGGAGATGATGCCGGCAAGATCGTTATCCTGCACGCAAATAACAGTCGCAAGCGGGCGGCCTTCAACTTCTTCGTTGATGAACAGGCCGAGCGTCGGCTTGATGGAACTGACGATCTCGGCAATCGCCGGACGCAGGGCCACATCGCCATCGCTGACCTTGAGACTGGCTTCCACAAAGCGGCCAATATCGTGGCTCGGCAGGCTGACGAGCGTCTCCGGAAGCTCCATGCCGGAAAGATCAGCCGTCATCACCTTGACTTCCTCGAACACGGACCAGCCGTCCTTGACCAGAAAGTCCTTCAGTTGCGGCGGCATCAGCGTCGTTTCGCGTACCACCAGCGGGCGCCCGAAATCCTCAAAACGTTTGCGCGCCTTTTCCAGCCGCACCGCGCTGTTGCCATAGTCGGAGGGATCCAGCGGCACTACGCAGTTGATGCGCTTGGAGGGATGCGAACCCGTCAGGCGGATTTGCCAGCTGCCGTCATAAATTACCGACGAGGCAGGCCATGCCCGGAAGCTGACGGCTTCCAGACGGCGAACCAGCGGCAGATTGACGGCCTTGTTGTCCTGCATTCTCTTCGGCTCCAACGGTCAGCTCCGGTAGTCGCCGTTGATCGCAACATATTCCTTGGTCAGGTCGCAGGTCCAGACCGTGGCCGTACCCTGGCCGAGACCGATATCCACCTTCACCGGAATGTCTTCCAGCCGCATCACGGCGGTGGTCTCCACTTCCGAATAATCCGGGTCGCGCTCGCCATTCACGGCCACGCGCACGCCGCCGAACCAGATGGCGAGACGGTCTCGATCAGCCATTTCGCCTGATTTGCCAACGGCCATGACGACACGACCCCAATTTGCGTCTTCACCTGCAACGGCCGTTTTCACCAGCGGTGAATTGGCGATGGAAAGGGCGATCTTTTTGGCGGCGGCATCGTTTTCCGCGCCGGTGACGGTGACTTCCACCATCTTGCGTGCGCCCTCACCGTCACGCACCACCTGCAGCGCCAGATCCTTCAGGAGATCATTGAGGGCGGTGCGGAAGGAGGAGAGGCGCTCATCATCGGCGCTCGTCACCTTCACCTGGCCGTCCTCAGCCGCCGCACCGGTAGCAAACAACATCAGCGTGTCTGACGTGGACGTGTCGCTATCGACGGTCACGGAATTAAAGGTCGGGCCGACACCGGCCGAAAGCAGGGATTGCAGCGCGGCAGGCTCAATATCGGCATCCGTCACCACAAATGAGAGCATCGTCGCCATATCGGGGGCAATCATGCCCGCCCCCTTGGAAATGCCATTGATCGTCACGATCACGCCGCCGATCTCGGCTGTGCGGGTCGCGACCTTGGGATAGGTGTCGGTCGTCATGATCGCCTTGGCAGCTTCCTGCCAGAAATCGGCTTCCGCCCTAACGTTCATGTCGCCGAGAACACCCGCAAATTTTGAGGCGTCCAGCGGTTCGCCGATCACGCCGGTCGAAGCCAGAAACACTTCACCTTCAGAGCAGCCGACGGCAGCGGCGGCGGATTTCGCCGTCAGCTCGGTTGCGGCCTTGCCCTTGATGCCGGTGAAGGCATTGGCATTGCCGGAATTGACCACCACGGCACGTGCTGCGCCGCCGCCGAGATTGGCGCGGCAGAAATCGACCGGGGCCGAGGGGCATTTCGATTTGGTGAAAACGCCGGCCACACTTGCCGGCTTGTCGAACACCATCAGCAGAACGTCGGTGCGGTTCTTGTACTTGATGCCAGCAGCGGCCGTCGCCATGCGAACGCCGCGCAGCGCAGGCATGTCGGGATAGGATTTCGGAGCGAGCGGGGAAACGGCAACGGACATGGGAAGCGCCTGAAATTCTGGAAATGGGAGGTATGGAAGTGCCGGAGATGAAACGGGGCGGCCTCAAAGCCGCCCCGTAACGTGGGTATTTATTACTGCTGCGGCTGCTGAGCCTGCTGTTCCTTCGTGGCTTCGTCGTAGCCCTTCTTCAGCGTCTCATCCATGATTTCGATCTTCTGGTCAGCCTTTGCCTTCTCGATGAGGGCAACATACTTGTCACGCATGACAAGCTGACGAACCTGCGGCTCGACCTGCTCGAAAGCCGGCGGCGGGGCGATGCGCTTGTCTTCCAGCTTGATGACGTGGAAGCCGAACTGCGTCTTCACCGGGGTCTTGGTGTAGGCGCCCTTTTCGAGGCCGAAAGCGGCTTCTTCGAATTCCGGCACCATGCGACCCTTGCCGAACCAGCCGAGATCGCCACCGTCATCCTTGTTGGAATCGGTCGACTTTTCCTTGGCGAGTGCGGCGAAATCCTTGCCCGAATCAAGCTGCTTGATGATGTCCTTGGCGTCGTCTTCGCTGGCGACGAGGATGTGGGCAGCCTTGATTTCTTCTTCCTGCGGCAGGGCTGCGACTTCCTTGTCGTAGCGCGCCTTCACTTCGTCAGCGGTAACGGCATCGACCACATGCTTGCGGAAATAGGCATTGTGCAGCTCACGGTCCTGAATGAATTCCATGCGCTTCTTGAAGTCCTCGGTCTTTTCGAGGCCTTCTGCGCTGGCGTTCTTCACGAGAAGCTTGACGTCGATCGCGCCGGAAAGGGCTGCAACCTTCTTCTGCTCGTCGGGAAGCTGCGCGAGCTGCGGATCGAGGTTGCCCATGGCGAGGTCGAGTTCGGACTGGTGGATTTCCAGATCGCCGACCTTGGCGACAACCTTGTCTTCCTGTGCAAAAGCCGGAAGCTGGAGGCCGAGCGTGGCCACAATCACCGCAGCCGCAATTTTATTATAGCGCAACATTTTGAACCTTTCGGGGACAATGCCGGCTCCAGACATGGTTTCCGGCTCTGAAAAAACTTCCAAACACCGGATTGTGGCCATTCTGTAACGGGCAGAACCGTTGACATCATTTGCCCCCCCTCTTATCTGTCACGCAACCTCGCGTCCAGATACGTTGAAGGGCGAAGTCCGTCATTTGTTGCTGAAATCAGCGTGACGGAGAAAAGCGCCCGCGAAAACGGAATTTCAGAAAGGGCCAGTAAGATGGTCAGTCTCGGCGGAATAGCCCGCAAGTTGTTCGGTTCGGCAAATGAACGCCGCGTCCGCTCCTATAAAAGCAAGATCGCAGCCATCAATGCGCTGGAAGAGGCCACCAAGGCTTTGTCCGATGAGGCGCTGGCGGCAAAGACGGCGGAGTTTCGCCAGCAGCTTGCCGACGGCAAATCGCTGGACGATCTTCTGATCCCGGCTTTCGCTGTCGCCCGTGAGGCGTCGCGCCGTGTTCTGCACATGCGCCCCTTCGACGTGCAGCTGACCGGCGCCATGATCCTTCATGGCGGCGCCATCGCCGAAATGAAGACCGGTGAAGGCAAGACGCTGGTGGCGACCCTTGCGGTCTACCTCAACGCACTCGCCGGCAAGGGCGTGCATGTCGTCACCGTCAACGACTATCTCGCCAAGCGCGACGCGGCCACGATGAGCAGGCTCTACGGCTTCCTCGGGCTGACGACCGGCGTCATCGTGCACGGTCTGGACGACGACCAGCGCCGCGAGGCCTATGCCTGCGACATCACCTACGCGACGAATAACGAGCTCGGCTTCGATTATCTGCGCGATAACATGAAATACGACCGCGCCCAGATGGTGCAGCGTAGCCACAACTATGCGATCGTCGATGAAGTCGACTCGATCCTCGTCGATGAGGCGCGCACGCCGCTCATCATCTCCGGCCCGCTGGACGACCGCTCCGACCTCTACAACACCATCGACGCCTTCATTCCGCTTCTGTCGCCGGAAGACTACGAAATCGATGAAAAGCAGCGCTCGGCCAACTTCTCCGAAGACGGCACCGAAAAGCTCGAGAACCTGCTGCGGCAGGCGGGTCTTCTGAAGGGCGAATCGCTTTACGACATCGAAAACGTCGCCATCGTTCACCACATCAACAATGCGCTGAAGGCCCACAAGCTCTTCACCCGCGACAAGGACTACATCGTCCGCAACGACGAAATCGTCATCATCGACGAGTTTACCGGCCGCATGATGCCGGGCCGCCGTTATTCCGAAGGTCAGCACCAGGCTCTGGAAGCCAAGGAAAAGGTGCAGATTCAGCCGGAAAACCAGACGCTTTCCTCCGTCACCTTCCAGAATTATTTCCGCATGTACGCAAAGCTCGCTGGCATGACCGGTACGGCTTCGACGGAAGCGGAAGAGTTCGGCAACATCTACGGCCTCGATGTCATCGAAGTGCCGACCAACCTGCCGATCCAGCGTATCGACGAGGACGACGAGGTTTACCGCACCGGCGAGGAGAAATTCCTCGCGATCATCACCGAGATCAAGGCGGCGCATGAGCGTGGCCAGCCGGTTCTGGTCGGCACGACATCGATCGAAAAATCCGAGCTTCTGGCCCATATGCTGCGCCAGTCCGGCTTTACCGATTTCCAGGTTCTGAACGCCCGTTACCACGAGCAGGAAGCCTATATCGTTTCGCAGGCCGGCGTTCCCGGCGCCGTCACCATCGCCACCAACATGGCTGGCCGCGGTACCGACATCCAGCTCGGCGGCAACGTCGACATGCGCCTTGAGCGCGAACTGGAAGGCATGGAGCCGGGCCCTGAGCTTGACGCGAAGGAAGAAGCGATCCGCGCCGAAATCAGGGTGCTGAAGGAAAAGGCCCTCGCTGCCGGCGGTCTTTACGTCATCGCCACCGAGCGCCACGAAAGCCGCCGTATCGACAACCAGCTGCGCGGTCGTTCCGGCCGTCAGGGTGACCCGGGCCGCTCGAAATTCTATCTGTCGCTCCAGGATGACCTGATGCGCATCTTCGGCTCCGAGCGCATGGACTCGATGCTGCAGAAGCTCGGCCTCAAGGAAGGCGAGGCAATCGTCCATCCGTGGATCAACAAGGCGCTTGAACGCGCCCAGAAGAAGGTCGAAGCCCGCAACTTCGAGACCCGCAAGAACCTTCTGAAATATGACGATGTGCTGAACGACCAGCGCAAGGTGATCTTCGAGCAGCGCCTCGAACTGATGGAAGCCGACAATATCGGCGAAACCGCAGCCGACATGCGCAACGAGGTCATCGAGACGCTCGTCGCCAAGCATGTTCCGGAAAATGCCTATGCCGAACAGTGGGACATCGCTGGCCTGAAGGCCGGTATCGCCCAGTTCCTGAACCTCGACCTGCCGGTGGAGGAATGGGCCAAGGAAGAAGGCATCGCCGAGGACGACATTCTCCAGCGCGTCACCGAGGCGGCCGACAAATATGCCGCCGAACGCGCGGAACGTTTCGGCCCTGAAATCATGACCTATGTCGAACGCTCGGTCATTCTCCAGACGATCGACCATCTGTGGCGCGAACATATCGTCAACCTCGACCACCTTCGCTCCGTCGTCGGTTTCCGTGGTTACGCCCAGCGCGATCCGTTGCAGGAATACAAGGCGGAAGCTTTCGAGCTGTTCCAGGCACTGCTTGCCAATCTGCGCGAAGGCGTTACCGCCCAGCTGATGCGCGTGGAACTGGTGCAGCAGGAACCTCAGCAGCCGGAACTGCCGGAAATGACCGCCCATCATCTCGACCCCGTCACCGGCGAAGACGAGATGTCGTATAGCGCACCCGTCGCTTTGGTACCTGCCGAGGAGCGTGATCCCAACAACCCCGCCAGCTGGGGCCGTATCGGGCGCAATGAAATGTGCCCCTGTGGATCGGGCAAGAAATACAAACATTGCCACGGTGTTTACGAACAGGCGTAAACCGCAGCCCCGTTTTTGATAGCGATCGTCCGTAACCCCGTGTTACGGACGATTTTCTTTACGCCCGTTCATTGCTGTTGACGGATATCAGCGATTTCCAATATGGGAGCCTGACCATCTTCCAGAAAACGCTTTCATCAGCGTATCCGGTCCAGGTGGAAGCGTCGGACGGGCTCACGATATTTGTTTTTTGCGCATTTTCCGGACGTAAAACCGCTAAGCACTTTTGACGGAAATGCTCCATGGCCCCTCGCGATCTCGCCGCCTATATTTTTCTCGCGCTCGCATGGGGAATGTCTTTCCTGCTGCTTCTGCATGTCGTTGCGGCCTTCGGCTGGATCGGTGCCGTCACGCTTCGCTCGCTTGTCACCGCCGCCACCCTCTTTCTCATCGCGCGAGCCGCGCGCCGCAAACTCGCATTTTCCGCCAGCTGGCGTGCCTTCACCGTTGTTGGAGCGACAACGGTTGCCGGGCAGCTGATCGGCCTTTCTTATGCGACACCGCTGGTCGGCACCGCCATGGCTGCCATTCTGGTGGCGACAATCCCGCTTTTTTCCATGCTCATCTCGCAAATATGGGGGCTTGAGCGGCTGACGCGACAGGGTGTCGCCGGCCTTGTCATCGGCTTTGCCGGCATCATCCTGCTCGTTGGTTTTCCCGCTGTTCCCGTCACAACCGGTTTCATCATCGGCTGCGCCGCCGCTGTCGCCGCCTGCATCTGCGCCGCCTATGGCAGCAATTATGCCAGCCGCTACCTGAAAGGCGTTGGCTCCTGGGAAATCACCATCGGCTCCTTTCTGGCGGGCGGCCTGATGACCCTGCCGCTTCTTCTGGCCGTGCCATTGCCCGGAACGCCGGTTCTCATCGATTACGGCTACCTTTTGATACAGGCGGTGGTCATGAGCGGCCTGACCTACATCACCTATTTCCGGCTGGTCTCCAGAATCGGCGCGACGAAGACCATCAGCGTTGAATTTGCCGTAACCGTCGTGGCAGTTCTTATCGGCGCTCTGGTACTGGACGAGCCATTGTCGCTTCCCCAGCTTTTGGGCGCGGGCATCATCATTTTGGGCTGCGCGCTCGTGCTCGACCTTTTGCCCAAGAAAAAAGCGCCGCCCACGCCATCCGGTGCATGAAGAGTTTATTAGCGTTTTCCACTAATAGTCGTGGCGGCTACCGCTGATCACGCGTGATCGCGTTTGCGACGCGAGGGGAAAATGCAACCGGGCAAGTCAGATTATGAGCATTATTGGGATCCCTTGCGGGCTCTCCTCATGCTGCTCGGCATTCCCTATCACGCCTCCCTGCTCTACAGCCACGCCCTGCCCTGGGATATCAAGGATTTTGAGACCAGCCCGGTCCTGACGGCACTTGGCGCGGCGCTCGTCACCTTCCGCATGCCGGCGTTTTTTCTGGTGGCCGGTTATTTTTCCGCCATGGTCATCGGCAAGAAGGGCAAAGCGCCGTGGCTCAGGCAGCGTTTCCTGCGCCTTGGGCTGCCGTTCATCGTGGCCGTGCTGATACTGGGACCGCTGCAACTTTTCCTGCTGCAGCTGGCTGGCATCGCCAAGGGTGATATCCCCGCCGATCGGCTGATGCAGAGCCTGCCGGGTCTGTTGCGCCCAAGCGAACAATGGATCATGCATCTGTGGTTTCTGCCCGCCCTCGTTGCCTATTCCGCCCTGCTTGCCGGCCTGTTGTTCCTCGCGGAACGCCCGCCACTGGCATATGCCAGAGACTGGTTCGGCAGGGCGCGGGCAGGTTATCCGACCCTGTTTTTTGTCGCGCTCTGCGCCTTGCCTGTTCTGTGGGAGCTGATGGTCTATGGCTCAGGCCTGCTTGCGGGGAAAACCGGAAATAGCCTGTTTAGCCTCTACGAACGGGCCTCCGATCCCTACGCGCGCTATCTACCGTTCTTTCTCATCGGGGCGCTGTTGAACCGCGACCGGGTTCTCTTTCACCGCTTTCGCCAAACGGGGGCCCTCACCGGTATTATCGCCTTCGGCGCCATCGCAACAGCCGTGACGCTGCGGCTGCAAAATCCCTTTTCCAGTTCGACCATGCTCGTGCTGGTTTCGGCGATTGCGGCGGTGGCGGCAAGCCGCCTGCTGATTGACCTCGCCTGCCGTTATTTCGACAGGCCAAGCCGGATTGCCGGACGGATGACGGATGCCTCTTTCACCATCTACCTGTTTCATCACCCGCTGATTTACGCTTTCGGCACGCTTTTCATCCTGATCTCGCTGCCGCCCCTCCTCGAATTTACAATCATCGTCGCGGCGACGACCGCTACGGCCTATCTGCTGCATCAGGTGATACGCCGCAGTCCGCTTGCGCTTTTTCTTCTCAACGGCACCCGCAAGCCGCGGGCGGCAAACGACATCGGGACAGGCGCCGCCACCTCCCAAACCCTTCGTTAAGGATAAGGCGGTTACAATCCGGCTGCCTATTTAACTGGAAATGATGGCGTGTGGATCATGGCTATCCTCAACACGGCCGAAAAAGCCTTACCCGCAGGCCTGCGCGCGAAGCTCTCGCCGCTGGGAGCGAAAATCGCCGTCCTCGTTTCCGCACGCGATGATGTTTCCCGCGCTCAGCGCATGGCGCTGGTTGCCTTTGCGGTGCGCATCGTCAGCGCCGGCATCGCCTTCATCTCCCAGATCATCCTGGCGCGCCTGATGGGTGAGTTCGAATACGGCCTCTTCGCCTTTGTGTGGGTTCTGGTGATCCTGTTCGGCAATCTCTCCTGCCTCGGTTTCCACACCACCGTTATCCGCTTTTTACCTGGCTATCGTCTTGAGGACGCCCATGACAAGATCATGGGGCTGACCTCAACGGCACGCATTTTCGCCATGCTTTCGGCCAGCACGCTGGCGCTTTGCGGCTTTGTTTTCCTGTATTTCTTTGGTGAGCGTATCGCCGCCTATTACCTCATTCCCGTTGCACTGGCGCTTTTCACCCTGCCGATGGTGGCGCTTGGTGATGTGCTGAACGGCACTGCGCGCGCCAATGGCTGGGCGATCTCGGCCCTCAGCCCCACCTATATCGTTCGCCCGGTGCTGATATTGCTGTTCATGCTGGTGGCGATCGGGCTTGGTGCAGAAAAAACTGCGACAACGGCCATGCTCACCGCGCTTCTCGCCACCTATGTCACCACGCTGTTCCATTTCGCTTTCCTCAACCGACGGCTCAACCGGAATTTCCGCAGCGCCGCCCGGCGGATCCATTTCAGCCACTGGATGCGGTTTGCCTTTCCCGTGTTCCTGATTGACGGTATCGGCTTCCTGATGACCAATTCCGACGTGGTGATCGTCGGCCTCTATCTGCCGCCGGATCAGGTCGGCATTTATTTCGCAGCGGCAAAAACCATCGTGTTGATGCAATTCGTGTTTTTCTCCGTGCAGGCGGCTGCAGCCCCACGCCTGGCTGCCCTGATTTCCGCCAATGACCGGCAGGGGCTTGCGGGTTTTGCCAGCCAGGCGGCACGCTGGGCCTTCTGGCCGTCGCTTGCCGTCGGCAGCGTTGTGCTTCTGGCCGGCCCATTCCTGCTGTCATTGTTCGGCCCCGGCTTCGTTCAGGGTTATCAGCTGATGTTCTTCCTCTTTGCGGGCTTCCTGGCAAAAGCGCTGATCGGCCCGGGCGAAACCTTGCTGAATATGGCCGGCAAACAAAAATTGTGCGTCGCGCTTTATATTATTATCTTTGGTTGCAACATTGCACTCAACATGGCGCTCATTCCGGTCTATGGTCTGGCAGGGGCTGCGGCAGCGGTCGCAATAGCCATGTGCATAGAAGCTGTGCTATTGCATATTGCCATTCGCCACACACTCGGGATCGTCCTTTTTGCCTTCAACGATCCCCGGGCGGGTCAAGACACTGGGAAGGCGGTGTAACGATAAGCATGTCCAGCGACCCAAAGAATCCGGATTTTCAGGACCCGCGCATCGCGGCGCTCATGGCGTCGGCGGAGCGTGACCGTCCCGTGGCAGACAGCAGCCGGCGCGTTGGGCGCGACGGCCGCGAATTCTGCATCTATCCGGGCCAGCTCGGTTACGACATGCAGGAAGAACTCGACTTCCTGTCCAACCGTGTCATGGAAGCGAATGTCTTCTTCACCGGCCGGCTTCTGGCACCGGCCATGCCGCGTATCGACGACAAGTCCGTGCGCTTCGCCCTCATTCGCGACGAAAACGGCGCCCGAAGCCGCATGCGCTTTCTGATGCCCTTTACCGTTGAAAAGCCCGGTTTCTCCATCGGGCCTTCCATTCTGCGCGTCTGGGCCAATCCCTTCGGCCCGCTCGGCACGCCGTTGGTCGATACCGAGGGGGCTGCGGAAACGCTCGACAATCTTTTCGACGCGCTTTCCGACCGGGAAATGCGGCTGCCGAATGTTCTCGTGCTGCCGGATGTGCGGCTTGAAGGACCTTTCGCCCGCATGTTCAGGGCGATCGCCCTCAGCCGCAACCTGCCGGTGACGACGACTGGCAATTATCAGCGGCCGATGCTGGAAAGCCTTCTGGATGGCGAAGCCTATCTGCGCAGCTCGCTCGCGCCGCACCATTTGCGGGAAATGCGCCGGCAATGGCGACAGCTCGAAAAACTTGGGGCCATCTCCTACACTGTGACCCGCCAGCCGAAGGACGTACGATATCGTATGGAGGAATTCCTGGCGCTGGAGGCAAGCGGCTGGAAAGGGCGCAAACGCACCGCGCTGGTGAACGACCGTTACCGCGCCGCCTTCGCCCGCGAAGCGATCACCAATCTGGCCGAAGCCGATGCCGTGCGCATCCACACCATCGATCTCGACGGCGCGGCGATCGCATCCATGATCGTTTTCATGACGGCTGGCGAGGCCTATACGTGGAAGACAGCCTTTGACGAGAACTATGCGCAGTTTTCGCCCGGCAAGTTGCTGGTGCAGAAACTGACTGACTGGCATCTGGACGATGCCAATATTCTGCGAAGCGACAGCTGTGCGGTGCCCGATCATCCGATCATGAGCCGCTTCTGGCAGGAACGGCAGGAAATGGGCACATTGGTTGTCGGGTTGACACACAACAGCGACCGGGACGTGCGGCAGGTTTCCACGCAGGTGGATATGTACCGCAACACCCGCAACCTCGCCCGCAGCCTGCGCCAGAAAATCCTCTCCTTCGGACGCAAGGGTAATTAATCGCGAAGGACGCCGGGACGTCCTTCGGATTACCGTCGTGGCAAGACTTGCGTCAGCGTGACGCCGTTCTGATCATCTTGCACAATTGCGTCAACGCCGCATCATATCCGCCGCCCAGAATATCGGCACAACGGCGGGCGAGCCTGATCCGCTCGGTTCGCGACATATCGTTATAGGCCTGGATGGCGTTGCGCATCGCGCCGGGTGACATCGTGCCCGGGTTACCGGGATTGGACGGATTTCCCGGGATTCCAGGATTCCCTGGATTTCCCGGCGTGCCGGTGGAACCCGAACCGCCGATACCGACGCCGACCCCAAGGCCAAGACCGCTCGATCCGCCGACATTGGCCCCGACATTGGCATTGATGCCGTTGGAGCCGCCAACCGAAGCGTCCACACCGGCGCTGACGCCGCTGGAACCGCCGACGGATGCGTTGACATCCGCATTGACCCCGTTGCTGCCGCCGACAGACGCATTGACATCCGCGCCCAAACCGCCGCTGCTTCTACCGCCAACGTCGGCACTGGCATTGACACCATTGCTGCCGCCAACGGAAGCATCGACACCGAGCCCACCGCTGCCATTGCCGCCGACACTGGCATTCACCCCGTTTTCGCCGCCGATCCCGATATCCAGCGCATGCGCGTTGATGGGTAAGATGAGACAGGCAGACAGTAATAAATTGCGAGAAAGCGCCCTCATAATTTCCTCCCTATGAGTTCTGGCTATTCCCGCCCCGCGTGGAAATTCCACACTGGCATCATAATTCAATTAGTAATTGCGTATATTCTAATTTGTTAGAGGTATCTAATATTACGTTAATCCTGCAACTGCAGGTGTGTCGATACGGGACCCACGAACCCTCACCATCCCTTCACTACCGGGCCAGAACAGCCAGGCAATAGCCGCCATAAACACGCGCAAATAAGAAGGATAAATCAGCTTTGGGGTTGCACGCATGGCCCCGGCCGTGATAGACGCCGTGGCATTACCACCGTTGCCCCAATGGCGGAATTGGTAGACGCGCCGCACTCAAAATGCGGTTCCGCAAGGAGTGCTGGTTCGATCCCGGCTTGGGGTACCATTTCCTGAAAATAGCATTGATTTTTATGGTTTTTGTTCGGCGCACCGGCCCGTAACAATCATCCCGATGATAGCCGTACAGAACGGATGCTGGCAAACGAAAATTTTCGTTTCAGCCTGTCGAAAGGCCGTCGCATTCATCTACATCCTTGCTATAGCCGAACCTGCCTCGGGATCAGGGGCTGCTCCCCCGCCATAATAGGATTTCACCGCATCGTGGCCGCGTAGTCCTTCTGGCCGATACGCCTTCGTTTCATCGTAATGGACCACACCAGCCAACTTGAAACGATCAACGACGCTTGGATGTATTGGCGCGTCGACAGGAATTTTGCGAACGCATGATTTCCACGGCAACCAGCCCGACTTGATTTCATCGTGCTGACCGCCTGCACTGGAGGGATATAAATGCAGCCATTTATCGTCTACGACGATGGGATGCGTCACATTCGTCGCTCTGTTCACCATCCACGCCAGCGCGATGTCTGATAGACGGGATTCCGTTTCCAGATAACTCCCTCCAATGTCTGAGTGCACACCCGCAAACCAGACCTGCTCGAACCAACCGTCTTCCTTGTCTGCCGAGTCGCTCGATTCATCGGTCCATGGCACGCGAGCAAACTTCGCTCTATTCTCGTCAATGGAAAGGGCGTGTTTGGCATATTCGACGCGTGGATTGAGAACCGTGTCGTAGAATTTCATACGCCAGCCCGTCAGATGAATGGTTTTCCACCATGGGTCGCTCAGCCCTGTAGCCCACTTCAAATGGGTCGCCAGATACCACGTTACCATGAATGTCGCCGCCACACCCACGCTGGCAAAAAGCCATGCGTTTAATGCAATCTGCCACGGCATCATCGCCCAGACGGCCGTGGCCAACAGGGCAACTCCCAAGGTGGCCGCGAGGAGGATGAGTATTTGCTGGACGGCATTGACCCCCAACGCGCCCACGGTGTCCCACACTCCGACGAAGTAAGGTACCGTATTGGCCCGCTTGGTTTCATCAGAGGATCGATATTTTTCGCGAAAGCGGGCGGCCAACTCTTTCCGCTGGGCGTCAAGCAGCTTGCTGCCTTTACCGGCGCCGTGCTGATAAACCGTTTTCACCGCTTCGTTTGCAACCTTGCGAGCGGTTTTCGGGTCACGATAAAAGGCAGTGACGCCGTCATCCATCCTTGTCGGCACGCCGCACCAACCCAGTACGCCACCCAAGCATCGCGCGGTGTAGGCGCCACGGCTGAATCCAAACAGGAAAATCCGGTCACCTGGTTCCCAAGACTGGAGAATAAAAGTGTAACAGTCCACGATATTCTTGGTTATTCCAAGTCCTGTCGCCTGTGAGAGAACGTTGTAGATCTTCCGGAAGGCACCGATCTTGATATCGTCGGCATCTGAAGCTGACCCCAACCCGGCATCGTAAAAAGCGATTTGATCATCGGGGTTCACGGCCGAGTCTGGACCGCACCGGGTTGCACGAAATAATTTATAGACGTTACTGCGGCGCTCATCGGGAAGTAGCCCGCCGGCCTGACCTGTACCATCTGAAAGTATAAGGATGTTCTTCGGCATGCGGCTTCGCTCCAATGAACCTCAGCCATCTTGCTGGATTTGTGATATTCAGTAAGCACAAAAGGATTTCAACCGGGAGTTTTCCTCAAAATTCTCTTCTAGTGAAGCCTCTATACGATGCAGAGAAACAAACCGCCGTTCGACTGTGTCATCGCCGTCGTAAAATCACGAAACTTTGCTCATCCACCTCCCGTTTATTAACGGGCTTTCATTTGCCAGAAGTAACGGACTGGATTAGACGAATCCCGTAACACACCGTTGACTGGCGACTTAATTTCGCCATCACGCCCGCCTTTTTGAAAGCCCGTCCGGGATATCTGCTTCTTCGCGAAGTTTGGGGAAAACATCATGGCCAATGCGACCACCGCCAACAACAGCCGTACGCTCGCCGCTCTCGGCGTCACGGCGGGAATGATCTTCACCGTCGGCTCTGCCCTCGGTTTCCAGCATATTGGCGGTTACACGCCCTGCGCCTTGTGCCTGTTGCAGCGCGATCCCTATTATTATGCCATTCCGCTGGGCATATTGGCCGTTGCAACCAGTGTCTTCAAACTGCCGGTTCAGATCACGCGGCTGCTCCTCGCCCTCATCGGCGTGGCCATGCTGATCGGCGCCGGGCTTGGTGTTTATCATGCCGGTGTGGAATGGGGTTTCTGGGAAGGTCCGATCACCTGCGCCACCGGCGCGCCGTCCATCACCACCAATGCCGGCGATCTGCTGGGCAATCTCAACGCCATCAAGGCGCCGTCCTGCAATGACGCAGCACTTCGGGTGCTCGGCCTTTCCTTCGCGGGCTGGAACGTCATCGCAAGCATTGCACTTGCGGCCATCGCCTTTTTTGGCGCGAGCCGTAAAAGCCGGTAAGCGGAAAAGCCGCGTTGCAGTCCTGAGGGATCAGGGCTGCAGCTCGGTATCCCAGTAAAGATAGTCCATCCAGCTTTCGTGCAGATAGTTGGGCGGGAACAACCGCCCATTATTGTGCAAATCCTGAACCGTCGGCTGGAAGGGCTTCTGTGCCGGGAACATGCCCGCCTGTTTGGGAAGCTTACTGCCTTTTTTAAGGTTGCAGGGAGAGCACGCGGCCACGACATTGTGCCACGTGGTTTCACCGCCATGCGCGCGGGGGATAACATGGTCGAAGGTCAATTCATCCCGCGTGCCGCAATATTGGCATTCGAACTTGTCCCGAAGGAAAACGTTGAAGCGCGTGAAGGCGGGGTTGCGGGTGGGCTGCACATAGGTCTTGAGGCTGACGACGCTCGGCAGCCGCATGGAAAAGCTGGGGGATGACACCGCGTGATCATATTCTGCAATGATGTTCACACGGTCTAGAAAGACAGCCTTGATCGCGTCCTGCCAGGACCACAACGACAAGGGATAATAACTCAGTGGCCTATAGTCTGCGTTCAGAACGAGCGCCGGCAGGGCCTGTGGTGAAACTGCAATCGTCAAGGGCTTCTCCTGAGCGATTCGGCATCTGCACTTGTATATTAGGTCCGTTGTTACAGGATTGTGAAGCCTATAAATGCAGCGGAGAAGAGCTTAATTTTTCAGCGGGAAAAAGGCTCTTTTATGTTCCTGATGACCGGACGACAGTCCGCCCGATCGCTTGCCGCCTGACAAGCGCATGAACAGCGATTCGCCGCTCGCGGTCACAAAATCGGTCTCACGCTTGTTGCGCCATCGGTGATATGATTATCGCGACCGAGAGAGCGGCGCGCACATTACGAACTGGCACCTATCGGTCGCTCCATCAGCAGGAGGAGAGCGCATGGTTTCGCGCAGGCATCATCCATCGACAGCGTTGCGGGCCGGGCTGGCAACAGGCCTGTTTGTCCTTACGATAAGTCTGGCCGCACTGGCCCATGCGCAGCAATATCAGAATTTCGAAATCACGCCGGATGGTCGCGGTGGTGCGCAGGGCACGATCGGCGGGCGCAATTTCGAAATCGAACGCAACTATGACCGGCCGCCGGCAAACCGCCGCTCCTCATCGGACGCACGGCGCGACTATAGGAGCCCCGTGCCGCAGCAAACATGCCTTGTCGACACCGAGGGCAGAACCCGCTGCAACTAAACGCGGCTGCGCCGATTTCCCGGTCGGCCTCCTCTGCCGGCAACAAAATTCGATTTCACTAAAAAGCAATCTATCGACTTAAACGGCCTGCAAGAAAGGGCCGGTATGTTCAGGCACAGACAAAACAACTGTGCAGGGGCAGAGACATGGCAAAGAAAACAGGCCGTCTGGTAAAGACTTTGGCAGTCGCCGTCGGCATGGCGGCAAGCATCGCGACGACGGCATCTGCCGTTCAGCTTGGTGGTCTCGCCAAAAACCCGGTCACAGCGCGGCCCGGCCAGTTCATGTCAACAAGCCGTCCGACCATCGCGCCCATCGCCTTTGCTAAATTCTGCGACAATGCCGCCGACCAGTGTGTCCGCATTGGCGATCGTGACACGATCGAGTTGACGAAACAGAAGCGCACGGAACTGCAGCGTATCAACTCCGAGATCAACTCCGCGATCGTCTATGTCGGCGAACTTGAGGGACAAGATGAGTGGAAGCTCAATCCGGCCAGCGGTGACTGCGACGACTATGCCGTGACAAAGCGACAACGCCTGCTGCGGGCCGGCTGGCCGTCGGGTGCGCTTCGCATCGCCACAGCCCGCATACCGAGCGGTATCGGCCACGCGGTTCTGGTCGTCAGCACGACCCAGGGTGATCTGGTGCTGGACAACCGCACCAACGTCGTCAAGCCGTGGAAAGCGGTGGATCTGAAATGGATCAAGATACAGTCGCACGAAAACCCGCGCATCTGGCTGAAGCTCTAAAACGTCTCCGCCAATACCCGCACATCCCATCGTTTCGCAGGACCGGATGCACGCTCGACCATCGATTTAAGGCGTCATGTATTTCGAATGCGAAAGAGGGTATGCTGCCCCCATATCGAAGTATTCTTGACCGAAAAAACGCCGCTGATGCGGCGCTTCAACAGAACGTTTGCGGAGATCGTGGCTTCCAAACGACCCAGCCCAAAAAGGCTGTTCGGCCGCCGCAGTCAACGCTCTTGACCTTGTACCGGAGAGACAGTATCGGCAGCTATGCCTAAGGTGCTCAACTGGATTCGCGGTCGTAAACAACCAGCCCCCCGCGACGACCGGAGGCGCCGCAGGTTGGACCTTGGCGACAAGCCTACCTCCTTTCCGATCTACGCCATTGGTGACGTGCACGGTTGCCTCGACCTGCTTTTGCAGGCGGAACGGAAAATCCTCGCGGATCTGGGTCCCGACCCCTCCCCCGCTCTGGTCGTTCTCGTTGGAGACTATGTCGACCGCGGACAGGATTCCTGCGGTGTCATCGACCACCTTCTGCAGCCGCCGCCGGCGCCACTGCGCCGTATCGCGCTCTGCGGCAATCATGAGCAGCTGTTCAGCGACTTTCTCGAAAATCCGCAGGACAACATGCACTGGCTGGATTTCGGCGGCCGCCAGACGCTTTTATCCTATGGTGTCGATATCGATTATTTCATGCACAAGGGCCGTTTACGACTTCAGCCTTTCAGAGACGCACTGATCGGCGCGATCCCGCATATCCATCGCCAGCTTTTAGCCAGCCTGCCAGTCTATGCGCGCATCGGACCCTATATTTTCGTGCATGCCGGCTTCCGGCCGGGAGTGCCGCTGGATGCGCAGACCGATGAGGACATGTTATGGATCAGGGAGCCGTTCCTGTCGCAGGGAGCCGGGCTGGACCTGCTCGTCGTTCATGGCCATACGCCTGTTGCGGCACCCGAAACAGGCCCGCGACGGATCGGCATCGACACCGGAGCTTTTACGACGGGCAGGCTTACGATTTTAAGAATTTCAGACTCTGAAATTACCCTACTTGCATAATATTAAACGCATGGCATGTTTTTTTATGGTCGCAGGACAAGACTCTGTCGAAATCCCCTTCTCAAGGTGAGAAAACCGGTAGGACTCGTCGTTAACATTAGCTAAAAGTTCCGTTCGAAGCGCTATTTTAACACTTGATCGTTCGTTTGGGCTGTGCGATTTAAAAAAGAGAAATTTTTACATGTTGGATAGTCATATTCGACATTGAATGTATTTAAAGTCGTATTTTAAAGATTTGGAGACGTATTATGTCCCGCCTTCACAACGGCCCGGCGCTTGCTGGCGCAATGTTGATCGCCAGCATGGGTTTTTCTTATGCGAACGCCCAGAGCATAGAGCCCGTTCCTCCACCCGCACCTCAGCAGGCTACACCGGCACCGGTTGTGGCACCCGTAAAGACCGCCGACGAAACGACGGCCGCCTTCCTCGGCCGTGTCAACACCGCGAATCCGGAAACGGTTTCGCTTGCAGCCGCTGAACTCTTCAAGCAGTCTCCGACGCAGGTAACGGTGGGTGACTTGATCGCCCTTGCATCAAGCACGGATGCCGCAGCAGCGGACATGACCGGAAGAGTAACAAGCGGGTTTCCGATTATCGCCGTTTCCACCAACGCTGCGCAATTCTCCGAACAGCTTTCCGCACTGATTCTGAGTGATTCGAGCCAGCTGCCCACCATCGTTGCGCTGGCCAAAAAGGTCGCCAACAAGGACTTCTCCGAGGTCGTCGGCGAAGGTTTGGCGCTTGCCTATTCCACGGCGATGCAGAGGGGCGACACGATACTCGCAGCCGCGATACAGCTGCAGACCAAGAGCGTCGGCGTGCCATCCGATCTTCTTATTGCATTTAGCGAAAACGTTCAGGGCACGGCCGCCGGCCCTGCCGCTCCCGCAGCAGCCGCTGCAGCTGCCTCACCGATCGGTGGCGCCGGTTCCACACCTGCGAGCGGCAACAGCATTGGCGGCTCGGCGGCCGGAGGCGGTTCAGCCGGCACGGCACAGGCCGGAGGCGGAGCAGCTCCGGCTGGCGGTGGCGGCAGTGGAGCGTCGGGCAGCGCAGCAACTTCGCCGTCGATAACGGTTTCAATCGGCAGCGTAAGTACACCGACAAGCACAAGCCCGATTTGACACTGGCTTCCCGCGGTTTCCTCGGGTTATCGCGGTTTTCTGTCTTAAGACGCAACGGGACTTGGCGACCGCGGCGCCCGCTAAAAAACAACGAGGCTGACAGTTGTTGCAAAGGCACGATCCCCTGACGATGGCCGACTACGACAAAAGCGCGTTTACGGCCGATATTATCGATATCGAAACCGCTCTCGCGACGATCCGTCGGCAATGGCGTATTGTCCTCGCCGCTATTGCTGTCGCTGCAGCAATTGGTTTGACCTATATCGTGACCGCCGTCCCGATTTATTCTGCTACGGCAACCCTGCTGATCGACCGCAACAACAGCCAGATCGTCGAGCAACTTTCGACGATCGGCGGCGTCGTGGAGGACGAGGCATCCATTCTCAGCCAGGTCGAGGTTCTGCAATCGGAAACCATCGGGCTTGCGGTCATTAATAGTCTGAATCTGGCGGAAAATCAGGAATTCGGAGCCGCACGCGCGTCGCTTCTAAGCTCGATAATCGATACTATCCGTTCGCTCGTAAATGTTTCCCAATGGTTTTCGCCCGAAAAAGAAACCGTCATCGATGACGAAACCCTGAAACGAGCGCTGTCGGACCAGTTGCTGTCGAACCTTTCCGTCAAACGCATAGGCCGCACTTATGCACTGGAACTTACCTACAACTCTACATCGCCGGTGCTTGCCGCCCAGATCGTCAATGCGGTAGCTTCCGCCTATCTGGTCGACAAGCTGAACTCCAAATACGAGGCAACGAAGCGCGCCAGCGACTGGTTGTCCGATCGCATAGCCGAGTTACGCCAGAGGGCTCTCGAAACCGATCTGGCCGTGCAGAAATTTCGCGCCGAGCACAATTTGATCTCGGCCGGCAGTAACGGCCTGCTCTCCGATCAACAGCTCGCCGAATCCAACAGCGCGCTGATCCTGGCACAATCGGAAACGGCAAGGGCGCGGGCGCGGGTGCAACGGATCGACCATATCCTCGCTACTGACGATGTCGATGCCGTCGTAACGGATATTCTCGACAGCTCCGTCGCAAATGATCTGCGCAAGAAATATCTCGAATCCTCCAAGGTCGAGGCGGAAATCACCGGCCGGCTTGGCGGCAACCACGTTCAGGCCGTGCGTCTGCGCAACGAAATGCAGGAATACCGCCGGCTGATGTTCCAGGAAGTCAGCCGGATCGCACAAAGCTACAAAAGTGATCTTGAGGTCTCGGAAGCACGCGAAAAATCACTGGCGGAGAGCGTCGCCAGGGCCACTGACGTCAGTAATTCGGCCAGCCAGACACAGGTTCAGTTGCGCGAATTGCAGCGCGAAGCGGAAACCTACAAGAACATGTATCAGACCTTCCTGCAGCGCTACCAGGAGGCGATGCAGCAGCAATCATTCCCTGTGACGGAAGCGCGCGTGATCTCCAAGGCAATGCCGCCTGAGGGGCCGAGCAAGCCAAATAAGCCGCTCGTTTTGGCGTTGTTCATGTTCATGGGCGCCGTAGCCGGCGGCGGCATGGCCGCATTCCGCGAATTCCGCGATCGCTTCTTCCGCACCGGCGAACAGGTTCGCGATGTTCTCGGGCTGGAGTTTTTGGGGAATACCCCTCTCATTCAAAACAAGCCTGCCACGGACAACCTACCGACAGGAAAAGAGAGCAATCCCGCTGCCACACGCCCCTCCAGCATTGGGCGCCACGCTGTAGACCACCCACTATCCTCCTTTGCAGAAACGCTGCGTAGCACCCGGCTCGCAATAGATCTCGGCATTGCTGCGAAAAGCGGAGCGCGGGTGGTGGGGGTAGTATCAGCCTTGCCGAGTGAGGGAAAATCAACGATCTCCATCAATCTGGCGCAGCTTCTCGCCGGGCAGGGCGCGAGAGTGCTGCTGCTGGATGCCGATATTCGCAATCCGGGCGCCACGCGCGCCCTGGCGCGTCACGCCGGAGAAGGCCTGCTCGAAGTGTTGCTGGAAGGTCGCAATGTTCGGGACGTGCTGCTGCACGACGAAAAGACGCGGCTCGCTTTCCTGCCCACAGTCGTCAAGCAGCGCGTACCACATTCCTCTGAGCTGCTGACATCGGCTCAGATGCATAAATTGCTGGCCGAAGCGAGTAACGCGTTCGATTATATTGTCGTAGACCTGCCACCTCTCGGGCCGGTGATTGACGCTCGAGCAATGGCTGGACGAATTGATGGTTTCATCTTCATCACCGAATGGGGTAAAACCGCCCGCAGGGCGGTACGCAATACGATCGAAAACGAAGTCCACATCCGCAAGAAGTGCCTCGGCGTCATCCTGAACAAGGTAGACACGGAAAAGCTGAAGCTCTATCGGGCTTATGGTTCGAGCGAATATTATCATTCGCGCTATACCCGATATTATCATGACTAGACGGGACTATGTGACGCGTCTGCGTAAGTTCTTGGCAGTCGCGCCGGTTCTGATCATTTCCACGTTTGTTTTATCCATCGCAGCACAAGCATTTTCCGAAAGCCGGCGTTTTTCCGATATTGTCGCGATGGCGAAGATCGCGGACGATAAGAACGGTCTGGCACCCGGTCTTCTGGCGAAAACTGTCAAAGGGCTGCATCCCGTCGTCGCAGAAAAAATCTGCCGTTCAGATATTATCAAGGGTGGATTGCGGCTGGTTCTCGCCGATCTCGATATAAATGGCAAAGATCAGGCCTCCGAGACAGCAGCCGCGCGCCTTGGTTTTGCCGAGACTTATATTCGTCATGCGCTTTTTTGTTTTCCTGCCAATGGCGACGTATGGCTGCGTCTTGCCATGGTTCGTGCATTGCGCAACGCCTCGCCCATGGAAATTGCCGTGCTAATGAATTTTTCTCAGCTTTACGGACCGGCCGACGCCAATCTGATACGTGGACGCTTCGTGATGTGGCAGCAATTTCCAAAAGAAGCCCTACCACAGGCAGACACGGCCCGCGATGCCGACACCGCGATCGTGTGCAGCAAAGGAGGGGAAGTCCTGCGCTGGACCTTGCGTAATATCTGCCCACAAAAGCCGCCGGACAGAATGAAACGCCCAGTCCCGCATCCTTGATCTAAAAGGGCGGCGCGGTCAGGTCTCACCTTCCTTTGAGGCACCGCCACAGCAGCCAATTCCCATAAAGCCGAAAAACCATGCAGCCCACCGAAGCCCTGCCAGAACCACTGTCCTCCTCGCAGCCCCAGCCGCTCGCATTTCAGGACTATTTCCGGGCAATTGCCATCGCCGCGTTCTGGGCGATCTTCCTGCTCACGCTTCTCAATCGGGGCGCGGTTGAGATTGAGAGCCGTATTGTCGTCACGGCGGCAATCTATCTTTTGCTGGTGTCCGCAATCCTTCTGCTTGGGCCCCCTCAGGCCGGTGCCGGCAAGGCCATCGCAGCGGCCTGCCTTTTGTTGGGGGGGCTTATCGTTCAGCTGCTGTTTCAGGCATTGTTCCTGCCGGGCATCACTCCCTCGCATCCCGCCTGGTCTGTTGCCGCGATGTTCACACAGACCGCGCCCACCGCCACGATATCACTTACCCCGGCTGACGATCGTCTCGGCCTGCTGAGCGCCGCCCTGCCCTTCGGCGCCTTCATAGCTGGCCTCGTGATTTTCGATACGAATGAGCGAGCGGCAAAAGCACTGCGATGGTTCGCAATAGGCGGCGGCTGGCTCGCATTGTGGTCAATCATGCAGTTTCTGTTTTTTCCTGAAATGCTCGGCTTCATTCAGAAACGCTTTTATCTTGACAGTCTGACCGGTCTCTTCGTCAACCGAAATACCGCTGCAACCTTTTTCGGCCTCATCCTGCTCACACTTGTTGTGCTGCTGCATAAAAGGCTCCTGGCTCCCAACTGGCGCATGGTGAGGGCTCTGGTGGCAAATCGTCTGACCGTGCCGGATGAACAGAAACGTCTCATCCGCAGCGCGGCTTTCGCCAGTGCGCTTACTGCTTTTTGCTTCATCGCATTGATGCTGACCGGATCGCGCGCAGGGATCATGTCGAGCTTTGCGGCACTGTTGTTGCTTATCCTTTTGACCGTCTTCAACTCCCCCATTCGAAGAGGACGGAATGCGGCACCCCTTTGGGGCGGACGGCACGGATCGAAACGACGAGCAGCGATCATGCTTTTCATCGCCATCGGGCTGTTCTCGCTTTTCGCCAATAGGGTGGCGCTTCGCATGGAAGCGCGGTTGGAAGACGACCTGCGCTTCTGCTACATGCCGGGCATCACACGCGCCATCGCCGATAATTGGCCGTGGGGATCGGGGCTCGCAAGCTTTAAGGAAACCTACGCCCCCTATCATGCGGCGCAATGCGGCGTGAACAGCGTTGTCACCCATGCTCACAATGTCTATGCCGAGGGCTTGCTGACGCTGGGCATCGTATTCCCGTTTTACGTAGCTTTTTTTGTGCTCACCCAATTGGCCATATTTTTTCGCGGGGCACGTAAACGCAAACGTTATCGTTACGCTTCCCATCTGGGCTTTACTGGACTCCTGCTTGTCGCACTACATTCGACGCTTGATTTTTCGCTACAGATCCCCGGCTTCGCAATGGCTTACGCCGTCTTCCTCACCCCCGTTGTAACCCTTTGTCTGCATCCGCCGGGAACAGAACGGGATGGGCGGCAACGCCGGAGCCGACCTTCGGCCGATCCCCAGACAAATGAAAGGCTCGGCGAAACTACCGCTTCCACCATCAATTCCTGTGAACAATGATGGGCCGGGGCCTGCTTTATGGAAAAGCTCATGCCGGTAACCCGTTTTACCGATGTCTTTACAGCAGCATCGGAAATCGTCGACACGGTCCCAACATTGGCAACCGGACCCAACAGGCAAAATTGATTAACCGATGAAGACAGGCGACATCAGTTTCCCCTGATGATAGAGTGGATACGGAAAGTGTTTAAACCCGTTTCATAAACGCCTAAGAGGACTTGAAGTAGTCCGTTCGGTTAAAACCAAACAGCATAACGTACTTTATATATTTTCATTTACTGAACTTTCTGGATAATAAAACCAAAATACTCCACTGGAATTGCCTTTGAGCCGAAATTAAGAGGCATTTCCAGACTGAACTAGACTGGTTTTTCAAAAATATATTTTCCATAAATTTAAACAATTTAAGGAATACCAATGAAAAGGTTTTTACAAAGATCTCTTATCTGCCTTTTCGCGGCATTCAGTCTTCTTTCTCTTCCTGCATTTGCACAACAGTCCGAACTCGTCAAAAACGGCTTTTTCGCCGGCCATATCTTCCCATGGTGGCCGCAAGGCTCGGCTATACTGTTGCAGAAAATAGCCGGACGCGAGGCTGTCTTGATTCCGTCCGGCATGGTCGTACAGGAGAAAATCAGCGTCTCCGGCGGGCGCAACTACCGCCTCTCAATGGATATCCGCAGTGAAGCCACGCAGCCGGGCACGGTTTATGCGCAGATGAGCTTTCGTGGGGCGGGCGTCACGGATGAATGGCAAGGGCCAGCCAAAGTCACATTAGATGGCCGCGAGAATGGGAAATGTACCGCCGATAAAGTTCCGCGGACCGAGAAAGCAGCTTTCGTTACAGGCGGCGATACGGCCAAATGGCAATCCCACGCCATTGTCTTTACCGCACCGCCTGAAGCCGATCAGATGGTTCTTTACCTTCGTAAAGCTCCGTGCACCCCGGGCGCAGCGGCATTCACCGGCATCTCCATGACACAGACAGAGGAGCCGGCAACCTCAGTTGCCGAAGCCGCACGTCAGACCTTGGTGACAGAGTGGCTTCCACCGCCCGCGGAGCAGGCTTCTAACGCCGCACTCATGAGAAACCAGCTTGCTCGTCCCGCTCCACAGGATGGTCGACATCGCCTGGCGACAGCAAGAGACATGGCAATGCGTGTGCATGTTGGTGTCGATGAAGACGTGATGACGCTTCAGGCCGCCAGCGATCTCTCAAATTTTTCTGCGCAGGTTGCAGGTGCTGTTGGACCCAAACATCTGTCCATAGATGAAGCTGTCGCAGAGCAGCCGTTGCTCGTCGTCGGCCGCCTTAACGCATTTGCCCGTAAAGCGTTCACTGAGGCCGATTTTGAAGAACTGGGAGACGATGGCTTCCTCATACGTTCTTCCGGTCCCCACATCCTGATCGCCGGGCGTACACCGCGCGGCACCATGTATGGCGTCAACTGGTTCCTCGACCGTAAGCTCGGCATTCGATGGTTGGCGCCTGATGTGACAAACCTTCCGCTGACGCCAGACATCACGCTACCGTTTCAACACGAGCGACAAATCCCGCGCTTTGGCTTTCGGGAGGTGCTCAGTGTCGAGGCGGAAGACAAGGCATGGCGTCAGCGTAACCTCATGAACGGTGAATCTCACGGCCCCTCCTTCCAATCGTCACCGCCGGCGCTTGATAGTTGGGATAGAAGCTGGGCAAGCCAGGGCATCATCGCCAATTTCTATCAATTATTGCCTCCGGCCATCTATAGGCCGGCTCATCCGGACTGGTATGCGGGCGGGCAACTGGCGATGATGAACGAGGAGATGCGCGCGGAGATGGCCCGGGTGGTTATCGAACGACTACGTGCCTTGCCGGGCTATCGCAGTATCTGGTTTTCCATTCACGATATGGATTGGGGCTGGGATATGGACGCAAGCAGCAAGGCATTCGCCGATCGTCATGGAGGGTATGCTTCGGCGCCACGGCTGGACATGATGATCGACATTGCCCGACGCGTCCGCGCCGAACTACCTGGCGCTCGTCTCGCCTTTAATGCCTACCACTGGAGCTTCACACCGCCGGAAGGCATGACCGTCCCCGATCACATCCTTGTCTATCCGATGACGATCCACGTTAACTACCGCGACGCGCTCAACGGTACCGCTAACGCCGCCCTCGGCAAGGACATTGCCGGCTGGAACAAGATTGCCCGCAATGTTCTTATTTGGGATCACATCACGAATTTCGCCGGCTTCATTCAACCTACTCCAAACATCTTCCCAATCGGCAGATCGATCCAATGGCTGGCCTCACTGGACCACGTTGGGGGATATATGGGTGAAGGCAGCTTCAATACGCCGGGCGCCGAATTTGCCAGCCTGAGAGCGTGGGTGATCGCCCGTCTGCTCTGGGACCCAGAACAGGATATTAATGAACTGGTTCGTGAGTTCTGCGAGGCTTATTACGGGCCTGCGGCTTCTGATATCATCGAATATATCCGTTTCTACCATGACAAGATCAGCCGCACCGATGATGTTCTGGCAGAAAAGACGAGTGTCGATATGGCTATGTTTGACGCCGAGTTTGTCAAACGGGCCGACAGCCTGTTTGACAAAGCCGAGGCATCGGTCCGCGGAACCCGCTATGAAGCCCGGGTGCAGACCGCCCGCATGCCGGTCGATTATGTAATCCTCCTGCGGCGGAACGAATATTCGGACTTGAAAGATCAGATAGGCTTCGACGTAAACACCGACAAAAACCAGCGCTCTGCCCGTTTTTGGAAGGCGATCTCGCAAGCCGGTGTTACCCAATACATTCAAAACGACAAGATTGCAGCCCTGGCTCCTCTTCTGGCCATAGAAAGGCGACCGCCCGAAAAGCCGGATATCGCCATGGATGGGGTGAGCTGGAAAGACATACAGGATATCTCATTTCAACGTTTCGCCGGAGCGAAAAGCGCGATCGTGGCCGATCCCCTTGCCTCTGACGGGGCAGCGGTGGCACTCGATCGGAGCTCGCCGGGTTGGAATATGCAGTTGAAGTTTGACAAATTACCCAAGTCCGGCGAATGGTGGCTTTATGCCGCCCTTCGTACGGATGACACGACGAAAAATGAAGCCGTCGCCAAACTCGGCGCGGCCCCCCCGATGGATTGTTTCGATACAATTGGGCCCGATCAGCTGACTTCCGCTGCATACTCCTGGTTCCAGGTTCCAGGTGGACCTTTTTCATACACGGCCGACCATGCTCGCAGTATTTATCTGGATCCGTTACGCGGGCCTGAGGGATCGAAGGTTATTATCGACAGAATAGTTGCATTATCTCGCCCGTGGCGTGAAACAACCATTGATCTGCCCGGCAAAAATTTACCGCATGTCAGAACATCCTCCACGCAAAAATGCTAATATTCGCGCAGTGGGATGTGAACTCAGTTACATTCGAAATGCAAAGAAACAAATATAATTTAAGTGAAGACCGCGTTCGTACATCGATATACAAATTTTGATAAATCCATCCTGCTCCGCTCTGTTCACTTATTGCCTAAACATTTAGCGATACGAAAATGCCCCATTTTTGAAGGAATTTATGGGTGAATACCACCTACAGCCAGCCTTGGTCTTTGCCACGAAAAGATGCGATCCCCAAGCGACGAATGCTTCTTCTGGAGATAATTCTGGTCGGCGGCCTGCTTTTATTGCCGCTGCAGGCAGTGAAGCTTTCCATTGCACAACCCGCACATCTCTGGGTGTTAATCGCGCTGGTGGTGATGCTGTTTTATGAACGGCCACGACTATCGGGAACAGAACTTATCGCCTATGCGGCATTCGTCTATTTTACGCTGGCTCTAACCTTCATGCAGGATTACACGCGCATAAAGGAAATGGATCAGCTCGTTAAATTTGTCCTTTTTTATCCGGCGTTTTATGTGGTGGGAAAATGGTTGGGATGGCACTTCGGTGACCGTTCGCTGCCATTGGCGTACGGCTTCCTATTTATCTTCCTGATTTTTCAATATGCAGCGCAGACGCTGCATATACCCGTGATCTATGAGGAAATCAGCTTTGGGCAGGGTGCGCTCCATGGAACGTTCAAGGAGCGTAATTGGCTGGCGGTCTATTTTCTCCTTCTCTCCTATGTATTGCTCCTGAAGGATCGCTCAAATCGAGGCTTCTTGCTGTTCTTCGGTCTTAACATTGTTGTCATGCTTCTATCCGGCTCAAAGACGACGTTCATAGCTGCTGGAATCGTGTTTCTCCTGCAATCAAGGCTGCCTTTGTGGATAAAGATCCTGCCGGTTATCATCGGCGCAATGTTTTATCTGTCCATTTTTTCGGAAGAGCTCACCGGCGACAGATTGGCGGTCAAACTGGAGGAAGAACGGGGACTTGCATTCACTGTCAGCCTCGATCTGCTGCGCGCCAATCCGTTTGGTTACGGGCTGGGATTTGTGGAGGCGTTTTTCTCCAACACCTGGATTCAGGTAAGAGGGCTGGGAGAAGGCACAAACTCGGTATTCTCGGTCCCGCTTGATCTCTGGCTAATTGCCGGACCTTTCGGTTTTGCGATGTGGTTGGTGATCTTTGCCGGAGTGGGAAACTCTGCAACCAGGGTGTTGGCGCCAATTGCAGCCTTGTCGTTGCTTAACCCACTACACCAGTCCGAACTGGTCTATTTTTTCATGGGATTTTTAGTATCGCAGGACAAGTTCCAGCGACTTGCACTTCAAAGAGCGAGGAAAATCGCGGAAAGTATCAACGCAACGAATGAATTCAGTCGCGAATACAAGCATAGAGCGGAGAAACTCCCGTAATGTCGGGGGTTTGCCCTCACTCCGCGGCGCATCCCGCTATGGGGGCCCAAGAATAGGCAATCGTCAATTTGGACGTCGCAGTATCACTTGATTGGTTATTTCTCGAAGTCGTTAATGTTGTCCGTGAATATCTGCAAATTCTGCGAACAGGGGAATTTTCGGTCGGCCACCAATCGCAAATTTGTCTGGTCAAAGCGATTTATTTCGCATATGCGAGAAGCAGTTCCATATTTATTTTATTTCTTAAATTCTTACAAAGCGGATTATAAGCCATGTTGGCACCAATTCACAGTGAGCTAGAAGCGCACGCTGCTGTAATGCGGGACCTCAAATCAAAGTTTTCGCAAATTAACGAATGTATCGGAACAGGGGCGAAGGTTGCATACATTGACTACCCCGCACATTTCAATACAGGAGACCTGCTGATTAATATTGGCACCGAAGCATTTTTTTCTCGAAATGGAATTAATGTCGTAAGTCGCTATGCAATCGGAGATCTTGGCAAATATTATTACGAATCCGATAAATTCATTCTAGGAAGACGCCTCCCTCAACTTGATGCGGATATCGCCGGCGGTGCGGTTCTGGTATTCCATGGGGGTGGGAGTTTCGGAGATGTATGGCCGCATCATCAAAAGCTCCGTGAAGCCCTGTTGGAGCGATATAGTGGCGTTAAAGCCATCGTGTTTCCCCAATCGATTCAATTTGGCGACCGAAGAAAATACGACGAAGCCGCCAAATTGTGCGGCAGGCATGGCAACCTGACAATATTCGTGCGGGACCAGGAATCGCTTGAATTTCTGGCTGCCAGTGGGGTACCGGGTGAGATATTGCCCGATATGGCACATGAGCTTTGGGAAAACGCGGCGTTTTTTCCATTCCCTTACACGATCGGAACTGGCGAGCTCCAACAAACACGCATCGACTTGGAGGGGGGGAGCAGTCAAGCTGGCGCCAAAGGTGGTTTCGATTGGGATGACACCCAATCTTCTCGCGACAGGGTATTATACAAGGTATTTTGTGCTTGGCGGCGCCTCAATCCCGTTCCGCGATCAGCTCCCAGCTATAAGGCATGGTATGTTTTGCGGGATCGCGTCATCGGCAATGGCGTCGAACATTTCCAGAAGTTTGAAAGTGTCAGGACCGACCGCTTACACGGTATGATTTTGTCATCACTGCTTTCCAAGCCGATATATTTTGATGATCGCAACAACAAATATCGGAAACTCCATCGATATCATTCCAAGTGGCTCTCAGGGTCGCCGTTAGTTACATCGGCTTGAGCTCTCGGAGGGACCATGAGCTCAAGACTGATATTTGGCCTTTCAGCCAACCTGGCAGGCGGCCTCGTGCCGATGGCGGTGACGTTGATCGTCACACCATTTTACCTTCATTTGGTCGGCCTGGAGCGTTTCGGCGTATTATCTCTCATTTGGCTGCTGCTCGGATATCTCGGCATCTTTGACTTTGGTTTCGGGCGAACCGTAGCGAGTGCGGTCGCTCGCGAAAGTGACGAGCACCGACGGGCGGATTTTTTTTGGACCGGCCTTGCACTTAGCACCCTTGGCGGACTAGCGGGTGCATTTCTCGCTTATTGCATCAGCCGTTTCTTCTTCGACCGCATCTTTTCCGTGAGCGCTGACTTAAGTGGCGAAATTGGAACGGCACTCCTGACACTTGTGGCTATTTTGCCATTCGTGACCATTTCCTCGGTGCTGACTGGATACCTTCAGGGACGGGAACAATTCGGAAAACTCAATATCGCCCAGTCGGCAGGCACAATTTTGTTTCAGACTGCTCCGCTTCTGGCGGGGTGGCTGGTTTCGGTCGAACTTCCGTGGCTCGCGGTGGGCGCTCTTCTGGGAAGGGTCGGAGGCGTTATTCTGCTCTTTGCTTACTGCCTGTCATTGTCAAAAGAAGCGCGAGTGCCGCGTTTTAGTATCTCCGATGTCCGCCCCATGCTCAGCTTCGGCGGCTGGACGATGGTCTCCGGCGTCATGAACCAGCTTATGCTAACCATGGACCGGTTTGTTATCGGTGCAGTTTCCTCCCTGCACGCGGTTGCCATATATAGCTTGCCGTATAATGTAATCATTCGGGTCACGCTCATCCCATATAGCTGGTTCTCGGTATTATTCCCGCGCTTCGCCGCAGCCAAACACGATGAAGAAGCTCGGCAGATACTTGAATTCGGAAGTCGTGTGATGTTTCTTACCATCACCCCGATTACCGTCTGCGGCTTAATCTTTCTTAAGCCTTTTCTGGACCTTTGGGTTGGCAGAGAAATAGCTGACCAGGCCGTCCCTCCGGGCACCATACTCATGGCTGGGTTCTGGTTCTACGCAATGACATTCATGCCCCTCGCATTCTTCCAGTCACGCGGCAAGGCTCACGTGCCGACCCTTGCATATGCGATCGAGTTTGTTGTTTTCGTTCCACTTCTATACTTCGCCGTTGCCAAGGCTGGCGTAATTGGCGCTGCTGGCGCGTGGGTTTTTCGCACCATGCTCGACGGGATCATTCTTTACTGGGCTGCAAATAGAGTGACGGTCTACTGGAAGAATTTCACCCTCGCCATGCCCTGTCTTTTACCAGTTTCACTGTTTGAGTTACTGGGACGCGATCTGGAATATTACAACGCCCTGAAATCCTTCCTTCTGTTCGGATCGCTTGTTTATATCGCGTTTTGTCTCCTGCCCTCCGAACGTGGGATGGTCGTGCAGTTCATAAGATCGGTAAGGCGGAAGGCTCTTTGATTAAGGCACTTCGTAATTAAACATATTTCAAAATTTTCATGCACTGCAAAACTTCACCTTGCGATAGCGAAATGAATTGATAGACTACGGCTAAATTCATATCTGCCTGCTTTTTTTACTTTTATCTTTTTTAGAAAAATACATTGTTTGATAGGGTTACTTTTGAACATTTCACTTGTGACGTCCACAATGCATCGCCCTCGACAAATCGGCGAGCTTTTGGAATCCCTAAAAATCCAGTCGGTACCAGCAACTCAGATCATTGTCGTTGATCAAAGTTCTGATGACGGTACCGAGGAGGTCGTGAAGCGCTTTGAAGGCAGTCTTCCGGTTCTTTATATCCGGGACAGCCGCAAAGGGCTTTCTCGCGGCCGCAATCTAGGGCTTGAACACGTTACCGGCGATATCGTCGCCTTTCCAGACGACGACTGCATCTATCTGACGGATACCTTAAAACGGGTAAGCTCCGCATTCCTCGATGACGGCGACCTAGGTGTCTACACGGGCATGAGCATCACTCCTGCCGGCGTGCCTTCGCAAGGCCGTTGGGGGATGGTGCCGCATGTCATCAATCGCTTCAATATCTGGACCAGCCAAACCTCCTACACAACGTTCTACCGCGTGCCGACCCTCAAAAAAGCAGGCCGGTTCAACGAAGATCTTGGCGTTGGTTCTGGCACGGTATGGGGTGCTGGCGAAGAAACGGAACTATTGCTACGCGCACTGCGCGACGGTGCAAAGGGTTTTTATGATCCGGGTCTGCGCATCATGCATCCCGAACCGCTGGCGATTTTTGACGACGTCGCGATGAAACGTGGGCGCCTTTATAACCGAGGCTTTGGGCGAGTAATGCGCATGGAGGCGTATCCGCTCTGGTTCATCACCTATATGGCGGGCCGTCCGCTCATTGGCGCCATGGCCGCCCTCGCCAAAGGACAGCTGGGGCAAGCGCGTTATCGTGCCAGCGCGTTTCGCGAGCGCCTGCGCGGCTGGGCCGACGATCCTAACCGGCAAACACAGCGTAATCACTAACTCTCGAAAACGGCTCTAACGGGATGGTATTGGTTTGACCACATTACAGCCCAAACATTTCATTGCCATGATTGCGGACACCGTGTTGTCGGCAAGAGAGCCGTTTGGCTGCGCGAAAGTGATTGGGGCCGCACCGTCCCTGTTAAGTGGTCGCTATGCCGGATGGAGCGCATCTGTTGTTCCACAACAGAAAACAGCCCCCGGTCTGCGGGTAGATTCTTCCGATGGCTTTCCTGAAATCGATCATTCGACGGTCAACTACGCTTGCCATGAAGCAAACCTCCATCAGCACAGCAGCTCAGGCGCGCGCGCCAGGGCAACAACCAAGGAACCCTTAACGTGCGTCTGAGAAGTGGTGACACATATGCGCCCACCACGACTGTTTTTGCAGACCGGCGGTGGCCTGAAGAAACGGGCATCGGAAAGGTGCAGACCGAAATTGAGGCACGGCTTCCGGCCGACCTGCGCATAGTCGATGTTAAGGTGCGCGGACAGATAGGTTCGCCCTTGTCGCCGCTCTCTATCAGTCACTCGCTTGCCGGACGTGGCGGCAAAGGCGTGTTTTTCAGCGCGGGCTTCGTACCACCGCTAGTTACTAAACTTCCATCGGTGGTCGTTGTGCACGATCTCACCCATCGCCGTTTCTACGGCAAAACCAAGCGCGCTTATTATGACCTGATCTATAGGCCGCTGTACCGACGCTGCGCGGCAGTTATTTGTGTTTCGGAATATACAAGACAGGAGTTCATGGACTGGTCTGGAATGCCTTCAGACAAAGTCCATCTTGTCTATAATGGCACTGAACAGATGTTCCGCGAAGACGGGCTGAGACACAGCCCCGGCTACCCTTACATCTTCTACGGCGGCAATCACCGCAGCTACAAGAACCTGGACAGGCTCGTGCGAGCCTATGCAACCTCCAGCCTGCCCGGCCGGGGAATAAGACTGGTTCTGACCGGAAACCCCAATAATGAGCTTCAGGCGCTGGCCACCGAGCTTGGCATCGACCGGAATTTGATTTTCACGGGCCGACTGCCATCCGAGCAGATCCCTTCACTCTACAGAGGGGCACTCGCAGTCGCCTATGTCTCGCTGTTCGAGGGCTTCGGACTTCCAATCGTCGAGGCATATGCGTGTGGGGTACCGGTCATAACCTCAGATGTTTCGGCCATGCCGGAAGTCGCAGGCGGGGGCGCGCTTCTGGTGGATCCACAGTCCGTGGAAGAGATCAGGGAAGGGCTTGATCGGATCACCTCTGACGAAGCCTTCCGGCAACACCTTATCACGAGCGGCCGCAAGAGACGGGAAGATTTCGATTGGGGCGTATCGGCTCGACACCTTTGGGAAATAGTGAAGGGGGCTGCCATCTAGGCGGTAATTCGGAAACATGGTGAATATTATGGCCAAACGACAGAGACTTCACGTCATCCTTGTCAATTTCCGTACGCCAGAATTGACGATCCGCAGCGTCGGTTCGATACGGGAACGGGGTATCGCCAAGGCTGAAAATATTACTGTCGTCGAGAATTGCTCGGGCGACGATTCAATGCGCCTGATGCAAACCGCCATGCCGGATATCGAGATCAAGGCATCACTGGTCAATGGCGGTTTCGGTGCCGGTGTTAATTTTGGTGCTGCGGGAATAGACGCGGACTATTTGCTGATACTCAATCCCGACACCTATTTCGAGATGGATAGCGTAACACCTGTACTTGATCACATGGACGCCATGCCGGACATCGGAATTGCGGGTCTGGATTTGATCAATCCCGATGGTAGTCGGCAATACGGCGCCCGACGCTTCTACTCGGTACTGGACATCGCTACCCGACGCTTCGGTCAACTTCGTCCATTGATGAAGAGCCGTATAAATCGCCATCTCATGCTCGACGAAACCGATAGAGGCGAACCATTCAATGCTGAATGGGTGATGGGTACGGGTTTCATCATAAGGCGCGACCTGTTTAATCGGCTCGGCGGCATGGAGGAAAACTACTTCCTCTATATGGAGGACGTAGACCTGTGCGCACGCACCTGGATGAGCGGCCGTCGTGTGGTCTATTTCCCAGGCCTTCCACTTGTCCATGATCACCAGCGCCAAAGCGCAGCAAGCCCGTTAAGTTTCGCCGGCCGAGCACATATCCGCAGCCTATTGTTGTTTGCGCGGCGCTTCCATTTGCCACTGTTTCGCTCTCCCGGAATTGCAAACATCATCAGCAGCGGCCGCAAAAAACGGTGGTCGGAAGAACCGCCGACTAACGTGTTTACAACGACGTCTATTGATCTCTGAAGTCGATAGAACAAGCGGAAGATGGAAAAATGCAGTTTGAAAGACTGGATATACCTGACGTGATTTTGATCACGCCGAAGAAGTTCGGGGATGAGCGCGGATACTTTATGGAGTCTTTCCGGAAGAGCCTGTTCGAGGAAGCCGTCGGAAATTTTGACTTCGTTCAGGACAATCAATCCCTGTCAGCGGACGCAGGTACGATCCGTGGACTCCATTTCCAGCTGGAACCCAAAGCGCAGGGTAAACTGGTCTCCTGCGTCACTGGCGCCATCCTTGATGTAGCGGTCGATATCCGCACCGGATCTCCTACCTACGGACACCACGTGACGGCCGAACTTACCCCCGACAATGGGCAAATGCTCTGGGTTCCGGCAGGCTTCGCGCATGGCTTTTGCACGCTCGAGGCGAATACCAAAGTCAGTTACAAGGTCACAGAATATTATAGTCCCGAACATGATCGCGGTCTCGCATATGACGACCCCGAGATCGGCATAAACTGGCCGATCGCCAGCGGCAAAGCGGTCTTGTCAGCCAAAGACCGCCGCCAGCCTACACTGGCGGAGCTTGGCGCCGTGTTCACCTATTCACAGAGTTCTATCGGTTCATTGGAAGGGTAGCCCATATGCGTGTTCTGGTAACCGGGGGTGCCGGCTTCATAGGTTCTGCTGTTATTCGTCACCTGGTGCTCGACAAAGGCTACGAGGTTCTAACGGTCGACAAGCTTACCTATGCGGGTACACTGGCCTCTCTTCAGAAGATTATCGATCACCCCAGACACCATTTTTTGAAAGCGGATATATGCGACAGTTCGGCGATCCTTGATGCGTTCGAAAGCTTCCGTCCGCAGCGTGTCATGCACCTTGCCGCTGAAAGCCACGTGGATCGCTCAATCACCGGCGCGCGCGATTTTGTCGAGACCAATGTGTTGGGCACATTCAATATGCTCGAGCATGCACGTCGTTTTTGGTCGAGCCTGAAGGCCGACGAGAAAGAACCATTCAGATTTCTGCACGTCTCCACCGACGAAGTCTACGGCTCGCTCGGACAGGAAGGTCTTTTCACGGAGGAGACCCCCTACGATCCGAGTTCGCCTTACTCGGCATCCAAGGCCTCTTCCGATCATCTGGCGAAAGCCTGGGCCCGGACCTATGGTCTGCCGGTCATCGTCTCCAACTGCTCCAACAACTACGGCCCGTACCATTTCCCGGAAAAACTCATCCCACTCGTGATCCTCAACGCCCTGGCGGGAAAGGCGCTGCCAATATACGGGACTGGCGCCAATATTCGGGACTGGCTCTATGTCGAGGACCACGCCCGGGCGCTTGATCTCATCTCCGAGAAAGGCCGCATAGGCGAGACCTATAATGTGGGCGGTCGAAACGAGAGACGCAACATTGATGTCGTCGAGCGAATTTGTGCGTTGATGGACGAGTTTAATCCATCAGGTGCGCCACATGCACGGCTGATAACTTATGTGACCGACCGCCCCGGTCACGACGCTCGTTATGCCATCGACGCCACCAAGCTCGAAGTCGAGCTTGGATGGACGGCGCAAGAGAATTTCGACACCGGCATCGAAAAGACCGTCAAATGGTACCTGGACAATCAGTGGTGGTGGGAGCCGCTGAGACAAGATTACTCTGGAACACGGCTCGGATTGATTGAACAGCAGATCAAGGTCGCGTCATGAGCCAGCGGCTGCTTGTGACTGGAATACACGGACAGATCGCAATGGCGCTGGCTGAACGCGCTGTGCTCAACGGATCTTTCGAGATTGTCGCCCTTGGTCGCCCTCAACTTGACCTAGCCGATCCTTCAACGGTGGGTGCAGCGATCGAAATGGCATCGCCAGACATTATCGTATCGGCGGCAGCGCATACTGCGGTTGATCAGGCAGAATCGGAAGAGGAACTTGCCACACGCATCAACAGTCTCTCAGCAGGAGAGATTGCAAAGGCCGCCCATCGGCTTGGCGTGCCAGTCATCCAGATTTCCACCGACTATGTTTTTGACGGCCAAAAGAGCACGCCGTATTTGGAAGACGATCCCGTCGCTCCAGTCGGGGTTTATGGACGCTCCAAGCTTGCTGGAGAAATAGCGGTTCGCGCCGCAACAGACGAGCATGTGATCCTTCGCACTGCCTGGGTTTACAGCCCATTCGGCAAAAATTTTCTGAAGACGATGTTACGGCTGGCGGAAACGCGCGAAAACCTTTCAGTTGTCGACGATCAGATCGGTAATCCGACCTCAGCTCTCGATATCGCCGATGGCATACTCACAGTGGCCTCCAATCTTCTATCGGATCAATCACGCAGGCTCCGCGGCACTTTCCACATGAGTGGATCCGGTGCAGCAAGCTGGGCTGACTTTGCCGAAGAGATTTTTTCCCACGCCCGCTTGCAAAACGGTCCGTTTGCGACAGTGACGAGGATCGCAACAAGCGACTATCCCACGCCTGCAAAACGTCCGGCGAACTCGCGGCTCGATTGCTCGCGATTGCGGGATCTGCACGGCATCGTTTTACCCAATTGGCAAAGTTCGACCGCTCAGATTGTCGAACGGTTGATCGCCGAATTGCGAGCATAAGTCACCTTATCAAGACAAACGGAGAAAGCACGGCATGAAGGGCATCATACTTGCGGGCGGAAGCGGAACACGATTGCATCCGATGACTTCGGTCCTCTCGAAGCAACTCATGCCGATCTACGATAAACCGATGATTTTTTATCCGCTGTCGACGCTAATGTTGGCCGGCATCCAGGACATATTGATAATCTCGACACCCCGCGACCTGCCCAACTTCCAGGCGCTTCTGGGGGACGGTTCACGCCTCGGGATTTCATTGACCTACGCCGCGCAGCCGACGCCCGACGGCCTTGCCCAAGCCTTCGTTATCGGCGCCGATTTCATAGGCTCCTCGCCCTCATGTCTCATTCTGGGTGATAACATCTTCTACGGCCATGGTATAAGCGACGTGATCAAGGATGCGGCCTATCGCCTGGACGGAGCAACAGTGTTCGCCTACCAGGTTAACGATCCAGATCGATATGGCGTCGTTGAGTTTGATAGCTCCATGAAGGCAATTTCGATCGAGGAAAAGCCTGCCGTACCGAAATCCAACTGGGCGGTAACCGGGCTCTACTTTTACGACAATGACGTCATCGACATCGCGGCTAACCTGAAGCCGTCGGCGCGAGGCGAATTGGAGATCACCGACGTGAACCGTGAATATCTTGACCGTGGAAAGCTCAATGTCGAACTTATGGGCCGCGGTTACGCCTGGCTCGATACCGGAACACCCGATAGTCTTCTGGAAGCCAGTGAATTCGTAGCGACACTCGAACGCCGTCAGGGCTTCAAAATCTGCTGCCCAGAAGAAATTGCCTATCGCATGGGCTTCATAACTGAAGATCAAACGCGAAAACTCGCGGAGGGCTACGGAAAGAGCAGTTACGGTCGCTATCTTTCCAAACTGCTTGGCTAGAGCATTTCCAGGAAGAGTGCGTAGCGGCTGTACGCCCAGAAAATACGCGAAACAAATCTGGAGCGCGTCCGACGTTTCACCGTAACTGGATGCGCTCTAAGCTGTTTATGTGTCTACGTTTCCGGATACAAAGCACTATGCCACGTCGATGATTTCAATTTCCTTCCCACCCAAACTGACCAGATCACCGGCCGCTTTACCCATCAACGCCCGGGCGACGGGGGAAACATAAGACATCGATCCCGCAGCGGGATCGGCCTCGTCTTCACCGACAATCCGGAATTGTTGCGTCCGTCCGTCATCGCGGCTGAAGGTTACCAGGCTGCCAAAGGCGACGATGCCGTCCGCAGGCGGGTGCGGCATGAGTTGGGCGGTGCGGAGACGCTCCGCGAAATACCTGATATCGCGCAGGGGGCTGGCGGAAACCCGCCTTCTTTCATTGACGTCCTCAATGGCGTTGGCCGCTTCGCAAGCTTCACGCGCGGCGTGCAGTTGCAGTTCCAGCGCTTTCAGTCCGGCCTCGGTCACCAGATTGGGATGTGGCGAAATCACCCGATCGGGCAGAACCGTCTCGGCTGCTGTTTCGGCACTGTCTTCCTTGGTAAAGGCTACACTCAATCCTGGCACTCCAATGTCGTTGAAATGCCGCTTGGACATCTCTCTCCAGTCCAGTTTTGCCATTGCTCCCCGCGACGGAGCAAGAGCGCAACCGTAAGAAACCCGCATAGAGGGAACATACCCCTCATTTCTGGCTCTAACGGGAGGCTTTTTGCCCTGCTAGGTTGTCTTGCAGGAGGAGTGAGGACACCAACGCTAACGAACAGGAGACGGCAATGGCCCGGACAGTAGTGAATGCGCTTGGGGATACGCTCTATTATAGCGACAGTTCCACCGGATTTTTCTCCGCCACGGGTTCCGGCCCACTGCTCACCGGCACCGGCGGTAACGATTCCATGTGGGGCGATAGTTCCGTCAATGTGACGATGGCGGGCGGCACGGGCGATGATATCTATTATCTCTATTCCAGCATCAACCGCGCTGTGGAAAATGCCGGGGAAGGCATCGATACGATCGATACCTGGATGAGCTACACCCTGCCCGACAATTTTGAGAATCTCAGGGTGACGGGTGATGGCCGTTACGCTTTCGGAAACGCGCTCGATAACATCATCACCGGTGGATCGGGCAGCCAGACGATCGATGGCGGAGCTGGCAATGATGTTCTGATCGGCGGCGGTGGAGCCGACACTTTCGTCTTCACAAGCGGCAACGGCACCGATCTCATCATGGATTTCAGCGCCAACGATACGATCCGGCTTAACGGTTACGGCATCACATCCTTCGATCAGCTCGTCAACAATGCCACGCAGCAAGGCAGCGATCTGTGGCTGAATTTTTCGAATGGCGAAGCCGTCGTTCTTGCCGGAACGACCATCGACGACCTTCAGGCGAACCAGTTCGAACTCAGTCTCGACCGGTCATCCCTGACCCAGACCTTTGCCGATGAATTCGATGCACTGTCACTGCGTAGCGGCGATCAGGGAACCTGGGATGCCAAATATTGGTGGGCTCCGGAAAAGGGAAGTTCCCTGACGACGAATGGCGAGGCGCAATGGTATATCAACCCTGCCTATGCCGGCACGTCAGAGGTCAACCCGTTCAGCGTCGAAAACGGCGTGCTCACCATCACCGCTGCGGAAACGGCACAATCAGTCGCCGATGAAGTCGAGGGTTATGATTATACCTCCGGCATGCTGAACACCTATTCCTCCTTCAGCCAGACCTATGGATATTTCGAAATCCGCGCCGATATGCCGACCGACCGCGGCGCATGGCCAGCCTTCTGGCTTCTGCCGGAGGACGGATCCTGGCCGCCGGAACTCGATGTCATTGAAATGCGCGGCCAGAATCCCAACACGCTGATCATGTCCACCCATTCGAACGCCACCGGTGAACAGACATCGGTCGTCAACAATGTCAGCGTGCCGAGCACGGAAGGGTTTCACACCTACGGCGTGTTGTGGGATGCCGAACATATCACCTGGTATTTCGACGATGTCGCGGTGGCGCAGACGGATACGCCTGATGATATGCACGACCCCATGTATATGGTCGTCAATCTTGCCGTCGGCGGCATGGCGGGAACGCCGTCAGCCAATGATTTCAGCGACGGCTCACAGATGATGATCGATTATATCAGGGCCTATTCACTTTCAGACTGGGCCGCCTGACAAAAACGCCGGCAGTCGCGTCCAGAACTGCCGGCGTTTAGACATCAGCCTGCAGAGGCTGCGTCTTTTTCAGGTTCTTTATTCAGCCGCAAGCTGCGTGCCTACAGCGTTCAGCGACATCAGATGCTGCGCCGTTTTGAGGCTTGCGGGCTGCTCGGCCCGGTAACGGCGGCTGATTTCCATCATCAGCACCGTACCCGGCAGGAAGGTGAGCTCCGAGAAGATGCTCGCCCACTCAATATCACCCCAGCCGAGCGGCATGTGGAGGTCGCCGATACCGAGCGCTGTATTTTCCTGTGTGAAATAGGCCTCGTAGAAGCCCTGCGGCCGGCCGAAGGAATCGTGCACATGCAGGTGGCCGGCGACCGGAGCCATGGCGCGAAGCTGCTCGCGGAAATCGAGACCACGATAGGTGGATTCGAGATAGGCATGGCTGAAATCGATCAGCGCCACGAGATTATCGTGACCCACGGCCTTAACGGTCGCCGCCACTTCGGCCGGCGTCTGGCGATATTGCCCCGGTTCGGTGGTGAAGATGTTCTCCAGTGCAACGCGCACGCCATTGGGCTTGCAGAATTCCGCAAGTTCGAAAAGCGCTTCCCGCTCACGGCTGTCGGCATCGGCCCGCTCGGCAATCTGGTCGGCACGCAACGCACCACCATGCTGAACCAGGATGCCCGCGCCGATACGGTTACAAAGGACAGCGAGCGCCTTGGCGGCATCGATCTGGTAACGGCACGTCACCGGGTCCATGAAATTGGACGAAACCAGGCCATGCACGGTGTAACGAAAATCGAACTGCTTTGCGAGCGCCACGAAACGGTCGGCGCGCTCCTCGATGATGCGGCCGCCCGCAATCAGATCGAGGCTCGTCACGGCGATTTCAACGGTATCGCAGCCAATATCCGCAAGTGCGCGCAGATCACTTTCAAGCGTGGCCAGTTCACCGTCGTCGGAGCCGGCGTTGAAACCGGTACCAATAAGATTGCTCATGTCATCATCTCCAGGGATAGAAATTATGCAAGTTCACGCCGCCGCACGGGCGCAGCGCGCCGTATCGAACAAATCCGGTCTGTCGATATTGACGTAGTCTACCCCGGCCAATGCAATCTCATTATGAAGGTCGACGTCATCCCCGCCATAATAAACCATGACTTCGAGACCGGCCTTGCGGCACGCCGCGACAAGCCCCGGCCGCCGCATCTGCTCCGGCGTGATCTCTATGATCGAGGCATGGTGCACGGCCGCCGCCAGCGAGGGAGACTTGGCGATATCGAGCAACATCATCTTGCGGAATTCAGGCGCGGCTGCCTGCAGGCCCCGGCGCATATCCTCCGAAAATGAAAAGAAGAAAGTATCGCGCACCATGCCGAGATCCCGTACCAGCGCGGCAACCTTGACGGGATCGCAATATTTCAGCTCGACATAAACACCGCAGCGGCCTCGCAAATGGCGCAGATAGGCATCGAGACGCGGCACGACCGCCCCTTTGAAACCTTCCCCGAACCAGCTGCCCGCATCCAGCGCATCGATCTCGCCCGACAGGGCATGGCCGATCGGCCCCTTACCATCGGTGGTACGGTCCAGCGTTTCGTCGTGGAAGACATAGAGCACCCCATCCGCACTCTCGCGCACGTCAAGCTCGATATAGTCCGCGCCCTGCTGCAGGGCGAGATCGGCGGCGGCAAAGGTATTTTCGGGCGCGAACTTGTTGGCGCCGCGATGGGAGACGATTTTGGGCATGGAATTTCCTGTCAATTTACGGGCTCCGGCTCTCGCGCCGGAATGGTCGAATTGTGAGAAAGATCGGCGTGCAGCCCGGCAATGCGATTGCCGGTAGCATCAAAAACGAGGGTGAGGCCTGATCTGCAGCTGATGCCGACCCGATCACCCGGCGCGTGCTTTATCGTCTCGCCATATTCCAGCGCGTGGATCACGCCCGCGGACGTGTCGATCGTGTAGAACACCTCACGCCCCATCGGCTCGACGGTGGTGACCGGCCCTTCCAGCCGCGCTTCGGCGGATTTGACGAGCGTAATATCCTCCGGGCGCAAACCGAAAGTGATCTCGCCGTCGCAACGGGCATTGATGTCGAACCTGGCGTCGCCAATCTGCAACTGCTCGCCTTTCGCCTGCCCCTTCAGCAGATTCATCGGGGGAGTACCGATAAAACCGGCGATGAACAGATTGTCGGGCCGGCGATAGAGATCATCGGGCGTGCCGATCTGGGCGATAGAGCCGTTGTTCATGCAGATGATCCTGTCCGCCATGGTGATCGCTTCGATCTGGTCATGGGTGACGATCAGCGTCGTGATGCCAAGACGCTTCTGAATGTTTTTCAGCTCGGCGCGCATGGCGATGCGCAGGGTGGCGTCGAGATTGGAGAGCGGCTCGTCTAGAAGCAGGATATTCGGCTCCTTGACCAGCGCCCGGGCCAGCGCGACACGCTGCTGCTGACCGCCGGAAAGCTGCGAAGGCCGCCGGTCGAGCAGCGCGCTGATCTGCACCAGGCTCGCAGCCTCTTCCACCCGCCGCGCCACGTCCTCGCGCGGCACATTCTTGAAACGCAGCGGAAAGGCGATGTTCTGCCGTACCGTCAGGTTGGGATAAAGCGCATAGGACTGAAAGACGATGCCGACATTGCGGTCGCGTGCGTCGATGCGGTTGACATTGTGGCCGTCGAAGGCGATCTCACCGCCGCTCGGCGCGTAAAGCCCGGCCAGCAGGAAAAGTGTGGTCGATTTTCCGCATCCGGAAGGACCGAGAACGGCGACGAATTCACCATCTTCGATGGAGACCGTCATCGGTTGCAGAACCCGGGTGTCGCCCCAGCTTTTGGTGACTTTGTCGAGAGTGATCCTGGCCATGGTGATTATCCTTTGATCCCGCCGATATTCATCTGGGTGATGTATTTCTGCGTGAAGACGTAAATGATCAGCACGGGCAGCAGATAAACGACGCCAACGGCGGCGATCATGCCGAAGTTCACGCCCACGCTGTCCTGTGCCACGAAGAAGAGATAAAGGCTCATCGTCATCTGGCTTTTTTCGATGAGCAGGGTCTGGACGAAGACATATTCCTCCCAGCCACGCAGAAAGGTGAAGGTGGCGACCGCGATCAGCCCGCCTCTCACCTGCGGCAGAACCACCATGCGGAAGGCCTGAAAGCGGGTCGCGCCATCGGTGACGGCGCTCATTTCGATGTCCCAGGGGACATTGTCGAAGAAGCCCTTGAGAACGAAGATGGCGAAGGGCAGCTCCAGCGCGCTCATGACCAGAACGACGCCGAAGAGATTGTTGAGCAGGCCCATGTAATGCAACTGCACGAAGATCGCGACGGTGAGCGCCAGCGCCGGAAAGGCATGCAGGAGCAGAAGCCCGCGCAGGACGTTTTCACGCCCGGCGAAGCTGAAGCGCGACAGGGCATAGGCGGCGGGCGTGGCGACCAGCGCGACGATCAGGGTCTGGGAAGCGGCAAACAGCAGCGAACTCTGCAGGGCCGTCCAGACGGATGGCATCAGCGCGATGCGCGTGCTGCCGGTTTTCTCGATATCGCGGCTCCACAGAAAGCTGTAGTTCTCGATGGTCAGATGCGGCAGAACCAGAACGAAAACCAGTGTCGCCACCACGGCGGCGAGCGCCAGCCAGAGCAGCATGGGATTGCGCAGGCGAGTGGAAAAAAGCGCAACCGCAACCGCCCCGCAATAGGCAAGAGCCGCGATTGCGCCGCTGCGCCACAGCACAAGCCGGCTGAGATTGTCGTCTGAGGTCGTGAACGACTTCACCACCAGCCACAGATAGGGCAGGAGAACAGGGGCCGAAACCACGGTCAGGAACACGAGGATGACAGGCAGAAAGCTGGCGCGATGGGCAAGGCCGCGCCTTTCAAGCCGCGTCCAGTCCGGCTGCAGACCAAGGGCGCGCCCGGCATGGGTTTGGGTATCGGCGAGCGTCATCACAGCACCTCGATTTTAGGGGGAGCAAAGGTCGAGCGCATATTGGTGAGGCGCCATTGAACCAGCGTCACCGCGACGCCGATGGCCATCAGGCCGAGCGCGAGCGCGGCGCCATAGGCATAAGCACCGTTTTCGAAGGCGCGACGGTAGATATAAAGCGCATAGGTGGTGCTGTCGTAGACCGGGCCGCCGCCGGTGATCAGCAGAATATATTCGTAGGTCGTCATCAGTGAGAGCGCCTGATAAAGCGTGACAAAACGGATCGGCGCGGAGAGAGCCGGTGCAACGACATGGCGAAGCACGCCCCACTCACTGGCGCCGTCGATGCGCGCGGCATTGGCAAGGTGCGACGGTATGGAGCGGATGGACGACGTCAGGATGACCATGGCGAAGGACGCACCGACGACGCCGTTCGCCACCACCACCAGAATAAGCGGAAAGTCGTTGCGCAGGTTGAGCACGGGTGCGCCGAGCGCGCCAAGGAACTGGTTGAGCAGTCCGGAAGATGTGGGATCGGCGATCCAGATCCAGAGCACGCCGTAGAGCACGGCCGGACTCATGCGCGGCAGAAGCCACAGGCCGCGAAAGAAGTTGCCAAGCCGGTCCGGCATCGCCGTCGTCGTAACGGCCAGAAGCGCACCGAGGCTGATATTGAAGATGAACAGCGTCGCTCCGACATAGATGAGCGTCGTCAACAGCACGATCGGCAGGCGTATGTCGCGCTGGACCATACGCTGGAAATTCTCGGCCGTGAATTTGCCGATCTTCAGATTGGCGCCCATATCGGTGAATGCGATCACCAGATTGACGACGATCGGGGCCAGAAAGAAAAGGCCGAGCAGAAGAAGAGCCGGCGCCAGATAAAAGATCGGCCGGGCCGGGCGGCGTGCCCTGAGCTGAAATTGGGACATCACAATATACCGGTGAGAGCGCAAAAGTGCCGCCCGGCAAGGCCGGGCGGCGTGGCCGAGGGCAAACTCAGTTGCTTGCGGTTTCGCGGATTTCGACGTCCGCGCCGAATTGCAGTTCCAGTTCGTCGGCGATGAAATCGACCGCCTGGGCCGCCGTCATCTTGCCGGTTTCGACCGCCTGCAGACCGCTGAACAGCACCTTGTTATAGCTGCTGAACTTGGTGTGGTTGGGCACGAACTTCGCGAATTTCATCATCGGCGAGGCGGCGGAGAGTGCCCAGTTATCCTTGTACTTCGGCATCGCCGTCTGGGCGTTGCTGATAGCCGTGTGATAAGAGGTCACGGCGTGTTCGTTGTTGAAATAGGGCAATGTCGCGAGCGCCACGAGATCGGCCGCTATATCGGGATTGGTGCCCTTCGGGTTGAGGGTATAGAGCAGCGGATGCGACAGGTTGGCCGGCTTACCGCCCTTTTCGGCGGCCGGAGCGGCGATCCAGCCGATCTTGTTGAAATATCCCTTGCCGTCGGTCGGCCAGGTCGCGCCGTTCTTTTCACCCACCTGCCAGGCAACCGCCCAGACGCCCTGATGGAAGATGAAGGACTTTTCCGTTTTGAAGGCGGTCTGGATCGCTTCCCAGCTCATGGCCGTATTGTCGACCGGGGTGACGCCCTGCTTGGCATTGCGCTCGTACCAGCCGAGCGCCTTGACCATCTCGGCCTTGGGGAACAAGAGCTTGCCGGTCTTTTCATCCATGAACTTCACGCCATAGGACTGGAACACCATCAGGTAGTCGATGCCGACATTCGGACGGTGCAGCATGCCGTATTGCGCAACCTTGCCGTCCACCACTTCCTTCGACAGCGCCGTCAGATCGTCGAGCGTGAATTCACCGGCGTCGACCTTGGCCGGCAGGCCCTCGATGAAAGCCTCATCCTTGCCGATCTTGCGCAGCATGTCCTTGTTGTAGAAGAACATGCGGATTTCCGCATCCTGCGGAACGCCGTAAATCTTGCCGTCCGTCGCCCTGGCGGAATCCCACAGAACCGGCAGGATATCGCCATAGACCCACGGCGTGGCGGCGATCTTGCCTTCCATCGGCATGGCGTAACCGTCCTGCGCGAACTGGCCGATCCACTCATGCGGCAGAACGTAGATATCCGGCCCCTGGCCGACAGAAAACGCCTTCAGCGTATCGAGTGCCAGGGCGTCCCAGCCCTGAACGCTGCTGTTGTTGACGTCGATGACAATGCGCTTGTCGATGCCTGCGGCCTTGAACTGCGCGTTCATGATGCCGGCGGCGGCTTCGATGTTGGTGACGCGGCCAGGTCCATTCTTGTCGGCGAGCGTCCAGAGTTTGATTTTGATGTCTTCGGCAAAGGCAACAGCCGGCAAAAGCGTGCCGAGAGCGACTGTCGCCATCAAAGAAAGAGACTTGAACATGTGAACTATTCCCGTTGAAACTTTTTACTTAATTAACTTGCTTAATTAACAGCCTTATGACAGTTTTCTTCGTGAACCATTTCCGATGAAAACATCATTTAATTAAGTTGCTTAATTTACATCTTCATGACAATTCCGTGGGTGGAGTCTGGAGAGCGAAACTTTGACTGAGCGACGAAACGGCGGACTTACGGGCATCGGCACGACGCAGGGCGCGCTTCTGGGTTACATCAGGCGCAAGGGTTCGGCCTCGCGGGTCGAGCTTGCCGATCATTGCAACATAACGCCGGCCGCCGTCAGCATGATGACGCGCAATCTGCTCGAGCGTGGAATCATCGTGGAGGGCGCGCGACGGCAGGAGGGGCGCGGCGCGCCCCATATCGATCTGCTGCTCAAGAAAAACGTCGGTTATGCCCTTGGCGTGCACGCCAATTGTTATCTGGTGATGTTGACGCTCCTGAATTTCGGCGGCGAGATCGTCGGCGAATTGCGGCTGCGCGGCTCCTATCGTGCATTTTCCGATGTGCAGAAGGCGCTTCAGGAAGGATCCGAGGAACTACTGGCAAAAAACGCGATCGACAGGAAGGACCTGATCGGCGCCGTGATTGCCATGCCGACCCGCTTTCACAGAGAGGCCGCGTCGCTCGATCTGGCCGAAGAGGTGATTTCCTGGGCAGATTCGGACCTTTCCGCCATGCTGCGCGAAGCCTTGCCCTGCCAGGTGATCATCGAAAACGACGCCAACGCCGCCGCCATGGGCGAACTCACGCTCGGCAACACGGCCGGGCATGAAAATTTTGCCTATATCTACCTGTCCGAAGGCATTGGCGGCGGCGTCATCATCAAGAACGAGCTTTATCGCGGTTATCTCGGCAATGCCGGCGAGATCGGTGCCTTGCGCAACCGCAACGTTTCGCGACCCTCCTTCGAAGATCTGGCTGCATGGTGCCTCAAGCATGTGGGCGAAAAACCCGCAGGGCGCGCGCCCGATGTCTGGACGGATTATCTGTCGCGCAATCCGGCCGTGCTTGATGCATGGCTTGAGCGGGCAGGCCCGGAGGTCGCCAGCCTTGGCTTCGCCGTCAGCGCCGTACTTGCACCCACCGCCATCTATGTAGGCGGCACATTACCGAGGATCGTGCGTGAAAAACTGGTGGACTGGCTGGATTTCAAACGCTCCGACCCGTTCAACGGCTCGAAGGTGATACAGCCGCAGATCCTGCTGCCTGAAGTGATCGCGACAGACCCCGTTGCTTTCGGCGCGGCGGCGATGATCCTCCACGGCGTCAGCGAAACGGGCTGACGCCCCGGACCTTCCGGGTTGTCGTGCCCTAACCGAGATTGGTCACCATGAAATAGATCAGCCAGCAATGTGCGATCGCCAATGCCGCCCAGGCCCATTTTGCGACCTTGATATCGGCGTCGACGACGGTATTGCTGATCTCGCCCCCGCCAAGAGCCTCTTCCCCAACCCGATCCTCCCGCGTCAGAGACGTGGAAGAAGCCTTGGAATCCGGCTCGCTGACAATATAAAGCCTGTCGCTGCGCATCAAAGCACGCGGCTCGGCATCGACGCTTTCCGTATGGGAAAGTGCGCCCTGACGGGAGACGCCGTTCACCGCAGGAAGCTGCGATGACACCCGCCTGTTACGCATGTTACCTCGATTGGGCATCATAATTTTCCACATAATAAAAATAAAAATATTCACCGGTAAGACCGGATAAAGCCGTGGCTTTTCCGGGCATGTCAGAAAGAGCGGCAGCTCACGCCCCGCCTATCGACCAGGTATTCCCCCATGTCCCTGCGTCTCCCCGGACACAAAGACGCCCTTGCATTCAGCGTGCCGGACTTCCCGGCAGATCACGCCTGACCGCGTAAGGCTTGGCCTCCCGCTGGATCAGGAAGACGGATTTCTCGACCGGCAGCGGCTCGACCGTCCGGTACCGTTGAAACCGCCTGGAATATTCGAACCGGATCAGCCTGCCTTCGAACTTCCCGGCCAGAACACGATAGCCGTTGACGAATTCGTTCAGGATTTCCAGTTCCTCTCCCCACAGCCAGCCACCGTAAGAGGTGCCTTCGTTCGAACGCAGCACGATCTCGAAAAAATGCCCGCCCGCCACAACCGGCATGCGGAAAAGAATATCGAGATTATCCTCGTCCTCATCGTCGCATTTTTCAGCCGATAACCTGGCATGGGCAACCTTTGCATGAACCAGCGCCGAGACCGGATAGAACGGGCGCCCCTTGAACCACATGAACTCGCTGACCGCATATCCGACATCGTCGGCACGCTGGTAAGGTTCAATACGCGGCTCGAACGCCATGTAGCTTCCGTTAAACGCTATCACTTTCGAAAATTCCCGATGCCTGCCCGCTGCATATTCGCTGCTTTCAGCCCGTCCTTCATGCTTCTGCCTGCGACAATAGGCAGGCCGCGTCACACCAGCGTCAAATGGAGCGCTATGATGACTTTCAATTTCCCGGACACGTTGTTAGATGGTGATTCATGAGGGGACGAAAGTGGCTGGGAACGCTGAACTGATACCGATCCGGCTTTTTGGCACCCCGCGCTGTGATGCGGTGCGGGAAGCATTTTTCCCGTCCAAGGGTTTTGCGCTCATCGCAGCCCTCATTCTTGCGCCCAACCAGTCGCTTTCCCGCCAGCACGCCGCATCGCTCCTGTGGGAAAATGTCGAGCAGAAACGCGCACTCGGCAATTTACGACAGCTGATTCTGCGCCTTCAGAAGCTGCCCAATGAAGACGAGTCCATCCTTCTGACCGAAGGGAACGATCTGAAGGCGGGAAAGCTGGCGCAGCGGACCGACCTTGCGATCTTTCTTGTCGGCGCGAGAGCCGAAGACCCGATGCGGCGGCTGCAGGCCCTGCTCGAATTTAGCGGCGACCTGCTGGATGGGCTGGATGCCGGGCAGGATCATCTGTACCTCTGGCTGTTGTCGGAACGCCGTCGTCTCAAGGACCTGTTCTTCTCAAGCTACACGCAGCTTCTGGAGGAGCTGACCCGTTTCGGCCGCGCCAGCTCCAACGATATCGCGAGACTTGCCGAATGCGCGTGCAAGATCGAACCGGAACGCGAGGAAACCTACCGCGCCGCCATGGCCGCCTATGCGCGGATCGGAAATATCAGCGCCTGCGAGGGCATGTTCGCGCTGTTGCAGGAGCAGCTGCGTCAGGAGGCACGCTCGCCGGAAGCCGAGACCGTGGCGCTGAGACGCCGGATACAGAGCCTCGCCTCAACGATAACCACCCCCGCCGAGCCTGACGAAGCCAGCCGGCGAAAAACCACCACGAAACCGCGCGTCGCCTTCGGCCTGCCGGCCCGGGTGGACGGGCTGCCGGCATCGCCGGTCATGCACGCCTTTATCGAGGATGTCGCCAACAGCCTGGTGCGCTACCGGACCTTTACCGTCCTTTCACCACACAGCACCTTTGCGCTCTCGCGGGACCGGGCCGATGATGGTTACGCCATGCTGCGGGCCGACTACCGGATCATGTCGTCGGTTTTCGACGATACCGGCATGTCAGTGGCGCTGATCGAGGAGGCGACCGGCGAAATCGTCTGGTCGCTGGAAGTGGTTCTCACCGAGCGGCACATCCACACCGCATTTCGCCTGCTCTCCAAACAGGTGGCTGCGGCGCTTGCCCGCGAGATCGAGCGGCTACAGGTGGAACCCGACCGGAACCATAGCGGCGAGGCCTACCGGCAATTGCTGGAGGGCCAACAGCTCCTGCGCGGCAAATGCGACCTGCCGCTTCTGCGCAGAGCCCGCTCCATGTTCCGCAGAGCCGTCGATCTCGATCACGGCATGGCCGTCGCCCGCGCCCGGGTGGCGCAGAGCCTGCAGCTGGAATGGCTGATGCTGGGCGGCAACGACCCTCACCTGCTGCACCGCGCCAAGGCGGAGGCCGACGCTTCCGTGGAGATCGACCCTGCCCTCGGCGTTGGTCACTGGATGTGCGCCGTGGTGGCGCTCTACCAGCGGGATTTCGACATATCCGCCGAAAAATTCTTCGAGGCAGAGGCGCTTGCTCCCAACTCCGCCGACCTCCTGCTCCAGCATGCCGATGCACTCGCCCACTTTGGCGATGCCGAAACCGCCTGGGAGAAGTTCCAGCAGGCGATCGATCTCAACCCGCTCGCACCCGATATCTACTGGTGGGCCGGCGCCAGCATCGCCTTCAAGCGCGAGGATTATGGCGCGGCGGTGGAATTATGCGCGCGAATGGAAAATGACGAGCCGGCCCTGCGGGTTTTGACCGCAAGCCACGCGCTGCATGGCGATTTGGCCGCTGCCCGGGAAACCGGCGGCAGGCTTCAGGAAAACTATCCGGGTATGTCGGCGAGGGAGATCAGCAGCCTTTCTCCAGACCGTGACCCGATAGCGAATGAAAAATTCTATCACGCACTTCGATTAGCTGGGATCAAATAGGAGATATTATGTCCTCGCATTTCTTCATTGTCGGAAAAAAGGGCTTCGGCGTTCTTTTCATTCGCACGACGCCGCTCAGGGTTGCGTCCGTATCGCATGAGACGATCGCGGCCTATGAAGCCAGCCACCCCGGCGTGGACGGCTATGCACGCGTCGCGGCTGCGGCAAAGGCCATGCTCGTTCGCCAGGACGGCCAGCCCGAGGCTGAGCTGGACCAGGTCCAGATCCAGGGCATCGAAGCCCTCGTCGCCGGTGGCGCCGTGGTTTCCGAAGCCGATTTCGCCTTTATCGGTGAAGTGACCGACGCCGGCTGGGATTTCAACCGCATGGTGCAGGCGCCAATCGGCGCGGCGCTGAAGGCTGTCGGTCCGGCAGGTTCGGTCACCGGCGAGCTGTTCGACGCCATCCTTGCCGACGACGCCAACTCTGCGCCCTGATCGCGGTTCCGCAGCCTTGACCGCTGCCGGTGCTCCCATATCAGCGACAGCGGCTTCAAGGCATGCAGACGCATCGTTCTTCGATCCCGAACTGCTCCGGCAGTTCGGGATTACCCGTATCGGTGACGTTACCGGTCTCGATATTATCGGCATACCCGTATGGTTTGCGGTGCGCCCCAATTCGCGCGGGCTTTCGGTTTCGCAGGGCAAAGGACTTGTTGCGGAACAGGCGCGGCTCTCGGCGATCATGGAAGCAATCGAGGGTGCCGTCGCTGAAGATACCCGCAAACATGTCTCCGCCTTCGGCTCTCTCGAGCAGATGCGGGCAAAAGGCGTTCCTCTCATTCCTTTCGAAACCGTCGGCCGCGTCGATCCGGAAAGGCTGGATCCTCAGCGCGAACGCGGCTGGGTGAAGGGAATATCCGTTCGCCAGCAGCAGGACGCATTTGCTCCTTACGAACTCATCGGAATGGATTTTCGCGCGGATTTCCCCTGGGATCGGCAGGCTTTCCTCATGAGTTCGCAAGGTCTCGCGGCGGGGTTTAATCATGACCATGCGGTTCTCCACGCCTTGCTCGAACTCGTTGAAAACGACGCCTGCTTTCTCGTCGATACTTTCGAAACCCGCACGATCGCGCCAGAGCCGGTCACATTTCCGGTCGGCATCGATGCGTCGTTCGACAGCCTTGTTGAACGCCTTTCAGACATTGACCTGACACCGTCCTTCTTCGACATGACCAATACACTCGGCGTGCCGGTGGTGATGGCAAGCCTTCCCCGCTCCGTTAACGCGCTGGACGGCCCCGCAACCCGCAATGCGGCGGGCGCCGCCTGCCGACCCGCAACCTATGACGCCGCTGTTGCAGCGCTGCTCGAAGCGATACAGTCGCGACTGACGGATATCAGCGGCGCGCGGGATGATCTCTCCCCGCTGCGTTACCAGCGGGACATGTTGACTGCGCCCGCTTTCGGGCGGCAACCGGTAGAACGGACGCCGGTGCAGCTTGATCTTGTAACGGATGACAGAGCTTTGCCGCCCTGGCGCCAGCTTGCCGAGCGCCTTTTCACCGCAGGAATCGAGGATATTTATGTCTTCCCACTGGAAACGGGTGTCCCGGGCCTCAATGTCGTGCGGGTTCTGGCGAGCGGCCTTACCCCGACCAGTGGAGGCCTGCAAAACATATCGCCGCGGGCGCTCGATCATTTCCTGAGCGCCGGAGGTCTTCGATGAAAACCGTGGTTTTTGCAGGCCCCTCCATCCACGGTGTCACTGGCGAAAAAATGTCAGGTCTCGATCTTCGCGGACCGGCGGCCTGCGGTGATATTTTCGATGCCGTGCAGCAGGGCGTCCGGACAATTGGTCTCATCGACGGCCTTTATGGGGACTGCGCCGCCGTCTGGCACAAGGAAATCCTGCATGCCCTGTCATCCGGCGTCACTATTCTCGGGGCCGCCAGCATGGGAGCGCTCCGGGCGACGGAATGTGCCGCCTTCGGCATGATCGGCATCGGCGAAATCTTCGCAGCCTATCGTGACGGACGACGGTTTTCCGACGCCGATGTGGCGGTCAGCCACGCGCCGGGTGAACTTGGCTATCGTCCACTGACGATCGCGCTGGTCGACGCCGAGGCAACGCTGGAAGCGTGCCGCGATAAAATCGCCACGGAAGAACACGATACTCTGCTGCAGGTTGCCCGACACCTGCATTTTAGCCGCAGAACATGGCGTGCCATTACCACTGAAGCCGGACTTGCTTCAGAAGTGGCAAATTTTCTGGCCAAAGAGGCCGTTTCCGTAAAAAGAAACGACGCGGTCGAACTTCTGGAGGCGCTCAATGCAGGGGACCTGCCGTCCCCGCCATCGCCATCATGGAAATTCCAGAACACGGTGTTTTTTCAGCAATTGGCGGCGCGGCGGATGACGGGAGAAAAGATGCCGTGACAATGTCCCGGTCTCCGTCTTTCGTAGCCGATTGTGGTGGACTGATTGACACGATCGCGTTCGCGCTTCCGGCATCGTTTTTTACCGATGATCACGACAGGCATCGCGTCTCGCCACTGCTTCCCATCGGAAACCTGCTTTCGGCTCTGCCCCACGAAATGATGGCGGCCATCATCATTGACCGGGACTGCATTCCATCGGCGCAGGACTGGCTCGAAAGGCTGGCTCCCCCCTGCGCCGCCGAGTTGCTGCCGCTTGATGAAAACAGCCGCATTTCGCATCCGTGGATACAGGATATGATCCATGTTCAGACCGATGAAAAAGGCGCTGCGACCGAACTGGTTTCGGCAGCGGGAAACGCCAGCGCCAGCGCGCTCGCCAAGCGTTTCGAGCTTGTAACGGCCGTTTCGGACGTCCTCTTGGATGGTGGCAACCAGCTGGTTGGCCCGGATTTTCGGCTGGTGGGCCATTCGAGCCTTAAGGACAGCAGTAGAACAGGAGTCGATGCCAACGCCGTAGAACTCTCGCAGCAATGGCAGAAGGTCGAGGCTCTGGACGGCAGACCAGTTCACAGTTTTGGATACCGGCCGGAAGACCTTGGTGTTACGGAGGCCACGCTCGATCTTTCTCCGGCAAGACCGGCCCCCATGGCGATGGCCTCCCGGAAAATGCACCAATGCGGTTTCCACGTTGACCAGTTCGTTTCGGTGACTGGTCTGAGACAGGATAACCGTCCGCTGCTCCTGGTCGCCGATCCGGTGGCGCATGCGGGATGCGGCAGCCGTGCAGCGACGGATCTGAAACAAAAACTCGACGCCTCGGTGCATTCGCTGATCCGGCAGGGTTTCGCGGTAAGGCGAAATCCCATTCCTGTTTCCCCGGCCATCGACAGCAACAAATGCATTCCGCGACTTTACAACAATGTCATTCTTGAAAATGTCGTACGATCAGGCCAAAAGCAGCCATTCGTCTGGTTGCCGCATTTCGGTGATGAGGAGGCGCTCGGGGAGTTCGACGAAGACAACAGGCAAATCTGGGCAGGGCTCGGTTTCGATCCCATCTGCGTGACCGGGTGGAGCCATCTTGCAAGCCGCAACGGGGCGTTGCGTTGCGCCACAAAGGTTATAAGCCGGGCTTCGTAGCGTGTTCCGTATCTGTAAAACCGCATTCTTTTGTCAATAAAGGTTCATATTACCCGTGGAAATTGTGTTGAATGTCTACCTTCAACAATATTAATTGATAATTATCCGATTTAAGACCCTCAACATGGAGGAATTTATTATGCAGCCCAAACTTCCCAGCCCGATCGACGTGCATGTCGGCACCCAGATCAGAATGCGGCGCAAGTCGCTCGGCATGAGCCAGAGCGCTCTGGCCGGCCGGCTCGGTATCACCTTTCAGCAGGTCCAGAAGTACGAAAAAGGTGCAAATCGCGTTGGTGCATCGCGTTTACAGGCCATCGCATCCGTTCTCGGTGTCGATGTCAGCTCGCTTTTCGCCAATGCCACGCCCGATGTCGGAAACGACAATCCGGCCATCGGCTCGATAAACGCCATGCAGTCCTTCGTCGCTTCGAATGAAGGATTTTCGCTCAATCAGGCCTTTTCGCGAATCAAGAGCGCAAGCATCCGCCGAAGCATTGTCGCCCTCGTGACATCGCTTGCAGCGACCGAAACGGCGGAAAATACGACCGCGCCAGAGAAGAAGAACGATGAGTAACGCAGGTGTGACGCTCGCGTGACGCTCGATATGGTCGAAAATGAATAACGCGGGATCAACGCGTTTTCATACTGTCGATTGTCGAGAGGGAAGCATGGCGGCGTCTACCACAGCAATACTTGAACAGGACAATGCAGACGAGATTCTGGCGCTTGGAAGGATGGTTTCATACCTTTGCCAGCGCTCGAAATCCATGGAACTGGGCATGTCGACCTATTTCCTGGAAATGGCATTGTTGTCGCTGGCTCAGGATATCAATCAGCACGGCCTGCCGCCTGCAGGCGCAGAGCTGAATTCCAGCGGTTTCGCACCGGCCGATCTGCATTGAGCAATTTCCTATCCGCAGCCGCATAGATGCGTAGCACGAAGCGTTCCCGCACCTTCCTCCAGCCGGGAACGCCTTGAAATGAATTGACGCATCTTGCATCTGCCTGCGCATAGCCCCTCCCAAGGGATTTCATCGTAAATGATGATCGAGGCCCGGTTTTTCGCCGGGCCTCGCCTATTATCGGGGCAGCGCGCGCCGAAGTTCCGCAGCTGCGGCGACCATGTTGACGAGCGCCGGTCTCACCTCTTCCCATTTGCGGGTTTTCAGGCCGCAATCCGGGTTGATCCAGAGTTGCCGATCGTCAAGCCGCTCTCGCGCCAGTGCCAGAAGGTCAACCATTTCGCCGACGGCCGGTACACGCGGCGAATGGATGTCGTAAACGCCGGGGCCGATCTGGTTCGGATATTTGTAGGTCCGGAAAGCATCCAGCAGTTCCATCTTCGAACGTGAGGTCTCGATGGAAATCACGTCGGCATCCATTGCGGCAATCGCATCGATGATCTGGTTGAATTCCGAATAGCACATATGGGTGTGGACCTGTGTGTGATCGCCCACGCCGCTCGAGCAAATGCGGAAGCACTCCACCGCCCAGCCGAGATAGTGCTGCCAATCCCGATGCCGAAGCGGCAGACCTTCACGAAGAGCTGCTTCATCGATCTGGATCATCTGTGCGCCTGCCGCCTCGAGATCATTGACCTCATCACGGATGGCCAGCGCGATCTGCCGGCATGTCAAGCTTCTGGCGATATCGTCGCGCACGAAAGACCAGTTGAGGATCGTTACCGGACCGGTCAGCATGCCCTTGACGGGTTTATCAGTGAGTGACTGCGAATATTCCCACCAGCGAACCGTCATCGGTTTCGGCCGCGACACATCGCCGAAGATGATCGGCGGGCGGACATAACGCGAGCCGTAACTCTGCACCCATGCGTGCTGGGTGAAAGCGAAGCCGGAAAGCTGCTCGCCGAAATATTGCACCATGTCGTTGCGCTCGAACTCGCCGTGAACGAGGACATCGAGACCTATTTCTTCCTGCCAACGGATGGTTGCTTCGGTTTCCTTTTGCAGAAAGCCTTCATATTGCGCATCTGTCAGGGCACCTTTCGCATGCGCGGACCGGGCCTTGCGCACCTCCAGCGTCTGCGGGAAGGAGCCGATGGTCGTCGTCGGGAAGAGCGGCAGGGTGATGGCCTGCGCCTGCACCTTCTGCCGTTCGGCAAAGGCGCTCGTCCGCTGCCTGTCGGCCTCGCCGATCGTTCCGATACGTTTCTGCACGGCTGTATTCGTCACCTTTGGCGACGAGGCGCGTGTGGCAGCTGCCTTCGAAGCCGCGCCCAGTTCAGCCGCAACCGCAACCTTGCCCTCACCGAGCGCCCTGCCGAGCGTCGCAAGCTCGCCGAGCTTTTGGGCGGCGAAGGAAAGCCAGCTTTTCAGGTCGGCATCAAGGCCGGTTTCCAGTTCGAGATCGACGGGAACATGCAGCAGCGAGCAGGAAGGAGCAATTTGAAACGCTTCTACGCCCCGCGCGGCAATGGCCGCTTCCAGCCGATCAACGATTGCCGCAAGATCGGCACGCCAGATGTTACGACCATCAATGACACCAAGCGAAAGGACGCGATTTGCGGGCAAAGCCTTCAGCACAGCCTCGAACTCATTGGACGCACGCACCAGATCAATATGAAGACCCGCGACCGGAAGTGCCACAATGGTTTCCAGATTGTCCTCAAGCCCGCCGAAATAGGTGGCAACGAGGATTTTCAGGTCCGGGGCGGCTTTCGACAAGGTCTGATAGGCCATCGTGAACGCATGGCGTTCACCCTCGGAAAGGTCCAACGCCGCAACTGGTTCGTCGATCTGTACCCAGTCCGCACCGGCCGCATGCAGGCGGCGCAGCAGTTCTTCGTAAACAGGCAATAGCTTCGCCAGCAGATCGAGCGGCTTGAAAACGGCCTCCCGCGCCTTGGCAAGCTTCAGGAAGGTGACCGGACCAAGGATGACGGGACGAGTGTGAATGCCGAGCGCCTTCGCCTCAAGAAAATGCTCGACCGGCTTTTGCGAGGTGAGCACGAAATGCTGATCCTCGGAAACCTCCGGCACCATGTAATGATAATTCGTGTCGAACCACTTGGTCATCTCCAGCGCCCGAACGCCCAACCCGTGAAGGTCATCTGCCCCGTGGGCGTGGCCGCAACCCGCATGGGCCTCGCTCTGGCTGCCACGCGCCATGGCGAAATAGGTCGACAGGGAAACATCTTCACCTTCCCATCCGTAAACCGAGGGAATGGCACCCACCATCACGGCTGTATCAAGAACATGATCATAGAGGGAGAAATCATTGGAGGGGATGTGGGTGATCCCCTTCTCGCGCTGAAGCACCCAGTTTTCGGCGCGCAGCCTGGCGGCGGTTTCAAGAAGTTCCGTCTCGGGGATCTTTCCCGACCAGAAGCCTTCAAGCGCGAACTTCAATTCGCGATGGCGGCCAATTCTCGGAAAACCGAGCGATGCGACTGGAATGGTCTTGTTTGGCATTGTCATACCCCATTTGGTTGTGGGGGCATGGGTAAAGCGGACGCGTGCAGGCCCGACCTTTGCCGAACCATTGCAGCAACCACCGGGACACCCCGCCCGTGGACGTTATTTTGTCCTGGCAGGTCTCCTGGCTTACGGGTCGTCGCCTTTGCCCGTCTTCCCGGGAGTTTTCACCCCAGTGACGTGGATGGACAAAGGCTCGCCGCTTACAGTTGCGGGGGCAGCTCCGGCCTTGCCGATCGTCGGCGCACCGGATTCCCTCTTAGCTCCGGGATTGAAACATTCAGGCCCGGAGAACCATGACGCCAGCATTTCTCACCACAAGCGTCACGATGTCAATAGACATAAAGAAATCTTTATGTCTTTATTTCCTCAATTCAGGATGCGACCGCGCCCGGCCCCGGAACGGCACCTGAGGGCACCTTGCCGAGAATGATCATGCCCAGAACCTCGTCTTTAGTGACATCCTCAGTCCGGGCATGGCCGACAACCTTGCCGTTTTTCATCACGAAGACCCGGTCGGCAAGATCGAAGACATCGTGAATATCGTGGCTGATGAGGAAGATGCCGATGCCCTGCCGTTTCAGCTCCTTGACGAGATCGCCCACCTGCGCCGTCTCCTGCGGCCCGAGTGCCGCCGTTGGCTCATCCATGATGAGGATGCGGGCATCGAACAGAATGGCGCGAGCAATGGCGACGGACTGCCGCTGGCCACCGGACAGCGCCTTCACCGGCTCCTTGAACCGCCGGAAATTGGGGTTGAGACGCCCCATCACCTCGCGGGCTGAGGCTTCCATGGCGACATCATCAAGCGTGCCCCATTTCGTTTTCAGCTCGCGACCGAGATAAAGATTGGCCGCCGCATCGACATTGTCGGCCACGGCCAGCGTCTGGTAGATGGTCTCGATGCCGTATTTCTTGGCGTCGCGGGGATTACGGATATCCGCATCCTCGCCATTGATGAGGATATCGCCGCCATCGCGCCGGTAGGCGCCGGAGAGGATCTTGATAAGGGTCGATTTGCCCGCGCCGTTGTGGCCGAGAAGGGCGACCACCTCACCGGGGAAAAGGTCAACAGAGGCGTTTTCCACCGCATGGATGCCGCCGAAGGAAATGGAAATATTGCGCATTTCCACGAGGGGCGTGACTTGGTCCGTCATAGGAGTTCTCCTCGGTTCTTACTTGGCGCGGGCGCGGTAGATGGTGTCGAGCCAGACGGCGACGACCAGAACCACACCGACGACGATGCGCTGGAAGGGCGTATCAATACCCACCAGCACCATGCCAGATTGCAGCGACTGCATGACGAGCGCGCCGAGCATCGCGCCCGCTATGGTGCCGACACCGCCGGCAAGCGAGGTGCCGCCGATGACGGCCGCCGCGATGGTGTAAAGCTCGTCCAGCTCCCCTTGCGCATTGGTGGCCGCATTGAGGCGAGCGGTCGAGATGGCTGCGGCGATGGCGCAGAGAACGCCCATCAGCGTGAAGATCTTCACCGTGACCCAGCGGGTCTTGATGCCGGCCAACTCCGCAGCCTCCGGGTTGCCGCCAATGGCGAAGACATAACGCCCGAAGCGCAGCCGCGTGGCGATGAAGGTCATGACCGCACCAACCGCAAGCGCCATCAGCACCGGAACGGCAATGCCGTGCGCAATGAACAACCCGCCTTCCGGCCAGGTTATGCCATTGGCGTCAGCATAGTTGCGGGCAATGTTGATCGGCCAGGGGTAGCTGTTCACCACCGCCACGAAACCGATAACAATGAGGCAGCCGAGCGCCACCAGAAAATATTCCGCCCAGACCGGCCGCAGCGGAAAACCGAAACGGCGACGCTGATGGCGGGAATTCAGGATGGCCGCCACGATGGCGACGCAGGCCACGACAGCGGCGATCCAGCTCCAGGTCGCGCCAATCGAGCCATTGGTGCCGCCACCCATCAGACGGAAGGTGGAATCCATCGGCGCAACGGTACGCCCGCTGGTAATAAACCAGGTGCCACCGCGCCAGACCAGCAACCCGCCGAGCGTGACGATGAAGGACGGCACGTTCAGGAAAGCGATGATCGAACCCTGCAACATGCCGATGGCGCCGCCGACGAGAATGCCGGTGAGAAGCGTGACAATCCATGTCGCCCAATGTTCGAAACCGAGAAGCTGCGGCAGGATTTCCGCCTGCATGACCCCCATGATCATGCCGGAAAAACCGAGGATCGACCCGACCGACAGATCGATATTGCGGGTGACGATGACAAGCACCATGCCGGTTGCCATGACAGCCACGGACGCGGTCTGCACTGAAAGGTTCCAGAGGTTTCGCGGCGTCAGGAACAGGCCGCCAGACAGGATATGAAATCCGATCCAGATCAGAAGAAGCGCCCCGACCATGCCGAGCAGCCTGGTATCCAGCTCCGTGGCACTGATGAAGCGCGTTATCGAGCCTGTCTTTTCCGTCTTTTGCGACGCTGTGGAATTGGATTGGGTCATATCGGCCATGAACTGCCGGTCCTCCTTACATCTGAAAGGCGCCACGCCACCGATGTGGCGCAGCGCCCAAAGCTGGACCCTTGGGTCTTAGTCGCAGGCCTTCACGGTTCCGGCCTTCACACCCTGGCAGGCCGTTTCCTTCTTGATCCAGCCGGCATCGATGACGACGTTCAGATTGTCCTTGGTGATCGCGATCGGCTTGAGGAAGACCGACTGCATCGCTACCTTTTTCGGACCGCCATCAAAGCTGGTGACACCCTTGATTTCCGTCATCTTCTTGCCGCCGGCCAGTTCCAGCGCGATGCCGGCTGCTTCCTTGCCGAGTTCGCGGCTATCTTTCCAGACCGATACCGTCTGCGTGCCCAGCGCGACGCGGTTAAGTGCCGCGAAGTCGGCATCCTGACCGGAAACGGGAACCGAACCGGCCATGCCCTGCGCAGCGAGAGCGGCAATAGCGCCACCGGCCGTGCCGTCATTCGAGGCGACGACCGCATCAACCTTATTGTTATTCTTGGTCAGGAACTGTTCCATGTTCTTCTGGGCATTTTCCGGCTTCCAGCCATCGGTATAGGCTTCGCCGACATTCTTGATCTTGCCGCCGTCGATGGCGGCCTTCAGCACTTCCTGCTGGCCGGCGAACAGGAAGTCCGCATTCGGGTCGGAAGACGAGCCCTTGATGAAGACGTAGTTACCTTCCGGCTTGACCTTGAACACTTCGGCTGCCTGAAGACGGCCGACTTCCTTGTTGTCGAAGGTGATGTAGAAGGCGTTCTGATTTTCGATCAGGCGGTCATAACCAACAACCGGAATGCCTTCGGCAACGGCCTTCTCCACCGCCGGGCCAATCGCGTCGCTATCCTGCGCCAGAATGATCAGCGCATTGGCGCCCTGCGAAATCAGCGACTCCACATCGGTCAGCTGCTTTGCGGCAGAAGACTGCGCATCGGCGGAAATGTATTTCGCGCCGGCCTTGTCGAGTGCTGCCTTGATGGCCGCCTCATCCGTCTTCCAGCGCTCTTCCTGGAAATTCGACCAGGAAACGCCAACGACGAGATCAGCCGCGATGGCGGCGGTATGCAGGGAAACGAGTACGGCCGTACCCGCCAAAAGCTTGGCAAACGAATTCATGATGTCCTCCCGGTAAGGGCGAAGCCCCACACCTCCATGCAGGGAAAACGCCCGGAAAAAAGCTGACGGTCTCTGTGATTTCACAATTTTCTCGACAGTCGAGAAAATTAATGTCAGAGATTCCCAATGCTGTCAACAACGGCTGCGGGCAGCATCCGGGTGCCTTGATCTTCGCTCTGGCATGCGCCATCAGACGGGGGTCAACACCACAGGAAAAAGCCGTTCAGGGAGCAGGCCCCAGCCCATGTCCGCCATTGCAAGTACGGAACTGGTGCGCCAGAAAAACAGCCTGTCGGTTATGGCGGCCCTGCGCCTGCACGGCAGCCTTTCCCACACCGACATGTCTTCCTTCACCGGGCTCGCCTCGGCCACCGTCTCCGCCATCACCATGGAACTTGAGCGCGCCGGCCTCATTCTGCGCAAGGAACAGCTCGCCGCCACCGGTCGCGGGCGGCCGCGCATTCTCTTTGCGCCGCGCGGCGCATTCTGCCACGTCGCCATCGTCATCATTTCTTCCGACAGCGTGCAATATTCGCTGGTTGATTATGCCGGCAAGCTGGTGGATCGCTTCACCGAACAGAGGTTAGCTGCCGAAAAAGGCACATTCGGCGGGGCAATACTCGCCGGCCTCGCACGGCTTGCGGACCGCTCGCGCATCGATCGCCACAATATTCTTCAGGTATCGATCAGCAGCAAGGGGCTGGTGGATGCGGCAGCGGCAACGCTCGTCTGGTCACCGGTACTCGGCAATGAAAGGATCGATTTCCGGCAATTGCTTTCCGCTGACGGCCGCAATCGCGTGACACTGAACAACGAAACCCTGCTCGCCGCCAAGGCCATCAGGATGCGCGAGCAGACGAAAGACGACCCGGCGCCGGAAGCGCTCGTCACCCTGTCGCTCGGCCACAGCATCGGCCTCGGCATCGCCCGCTCCGCAGGCGGTACAATCGAGGTCAGCGCCCCCAATTTTGGCCATATGCTGCATCTGGCCGATGGTGCCCTGTGCCGCTGCGGCACCAAAGGCTGTATCGAAGCCTATTCCGGGTTCTACGCCATCCTACGCTCGGCTTTCGAAGCCCCGCCCCAGGCCGAACCGGCCAAATTCGTGCCGATTGCCGAAGTAGACAAGATCGCCGCTTCCGCCCGCGCCGGCGCACGCATGGCGCGCTTTGCCTTCCGCACCGCCGGGCTGGCACTGGGCAACGGTCTTTCACGCCTGTTCAGCCTGCATGGCCATATGCCGGTTTTTGTGACAGGACCCGGCACCCGTTATTTCGATCTTCTGGAAAACGGCCTGCATGATGGCCTTGCGCAATCGCAGGCGGTACGTTTCGGCGGCATGCCCAAAATCAGCATCGCGCCCGACGAACCGGAACTGGTGTTCGAAGGGCATATGGAACACGCGCTTTCCGCTGCCGACGACTATATATTGAGCGCCGATGGCCCGGAGAGACCGGTGAGAAATTCCGCGATTTGACAGGTGCTAAACGCTCGCCCGTAACGAGACGCAGCTATTGGCCGCTCACTAAAGCCGACGCAGGCCTTCGCGATGCGCAGTATTTTCCGGCAATTTAACCGCAGTGGCAATATCGAGCCGTATGAGCAACTGGATGAAATTCCAGCCAAGATCAATCTGTCCCGGCTCCAGGCCGAGCCGTGCCGATTCCGGAAAAGCGTGATGGTTACCATGAAAGGATTCGCCGAAAGTGAGCACTGCTGCTGTCGGAATATTGTAGCCCTGCACAGCGACATTATCGACTGCCCACACCTGTTGGCCTCCACGATGCGCATAGTGACCGACAAGCCAATGTCCGGTCAACGAAACCGAAATGCGTACTGCAATGCCCCAAACCACCCAACTCCAGCCACCGAGAAAATAGAACAATAGTATCCAGGGGAGTTGCTGCGCCATCCAGCTACGCTCCAGGAAACGGTAGAAACGATCGTTTGCAACCTCCGGCTCAATAAGGAACATCGGCGGGTGCTTGAGTATGACTGCGCAGTGCATCTGCCACCAGGCGTCGACGAAGAAGGACCGCCGGTGAGCGAACAGGTCATGGCATGTTATTTGCCGCTGCGCCCAATCGCGTATGTCATGTGCGTAGATCATGCCAAAAGGTCCGGCCATGCCGACCAGCGTCCCCAGATAGACCAATACACGCTCGACCGACTTGCCGGTGCGGAACGAGCGGTGGATCAGTAGCCTGTGCATTCCCACCGAATGTCCGGCGCAAATGGTGATGGCGGTCATGATAACGAACAGAGTGAAGCCACCCCAAGAAAATGTCAGCGGCCCGAAGATAACCGCGACCGCCATCATCGCGCCCGTCCACACCGACTTCGCCGGCATCCAGCATACGCGCCCTTCCGTTGCATCACTCAGCGGTTGCGAGATCATACGTCCTGTGGAAATCGTCGCCATCCGCCCCGCCCTTTTCTTGCCTGACCCGCGCGCAATCTTGCACCATCACCCAGCGGATGATATTTATTTAGTCTATGAGCTAATTACCTTTTTAGCAGACTTATATAATTAGGCAATTAGCTAATTAACTTGAGTGCTGATATTTATGAATCATCGAGGAAGGTTTGGCATGTGATGGAGCAGGAAAACGATTCCGAAAGGTTGGCCGAGCAGGTAACGACTCCACCCATGCAGCTTGTTTTTGAGGCGCTGGCGTCGGCCCCGCGCCGTAAAATCCTGGCCTATCTTACCCACACAGATCTTACGGCCGGCGAAATCGCCGCACGCTTCGACATGTCGAAACCCTCCATCTCGCAACATTTGAATGTGCTGGAAACCGCCGGTTTGATATCGGGCAAACGGGAGGGCCAATTCATCCGCTACTCGCTGACACCCAATAAGCTGGTGAATACTCTCAACAGCTTTGTTCAAGATGTCTGTCCTGTCGGGCGGCCGCTGAAGAAAGAAAGCAAGGAGTTGGCCGACTTGAAAAAAAGCACGAAGGAGCGATGAACGCTCGATAGAGACCGTTCAACCTGCTCCGGAGTTCGTATTGCTGATGCTGATGCTCAGGCCCGCTCCGCCACGGCTTCGGTTTTTTCCCTGCTGCCTGTCAGCATCGCCACGAATTGATCCAGAGCGGCGGCCTCATCCTTGCTCAGACGCAAGCCCTGTTTCGTGCGCCGCCAGAGAATGTCCTCTGCCGCGCAGGCCCATTCGTGCTCAACCAGCCAGCGCACCTCGCATTCATAAAGCGTGCCGCCGAAATGCCGGCCGAGGCCAGGCACATCGGTGGTGGCGCCCAGCAGTTCCGCCGCCTTGGTGCCGTAGTTTCTGATGAGCCGCTCGGCATGGCGTCCGTCAAGGAAGGGATAGCGTGAGATAAGCGCCCGCACCTGCGCCTCGTATCTCTCAGCGCCGAAATCACCGCCCGGCAGGTGAGAGCCCGCCGTCCATGGTTTACCCTTATCGCCGATCGCCGCACCGATCTTTTCCAGCGCATGTTCCGCCAGCCGCCGATAGGTGGTCAGCTTGCCGCCGAAAATGTTGAGAAGCGGCGCTTCGCCGTCCCCTCCCTCCAACTTCAGCACGTAGTCGCGGGTGGCTTCCTGCGCTTTCGAAGCACCGTCATCAAAAAGCGGCCGCACACCGGAATAGGTCCAGATGATGTCTTCCGGCTTTACCGCTTCGTTGAAATAGTCGCTGGCGGCATTGCAGAGATAGGAAATCTCTTCCTCCGAGATGCGCACCTTCGCCGGATCGCCCTTGTAATCGCGGTCCGTTGTGCCGATCAGCGTGAAATCCCGCTCATAGGGAATTGCGAAGATGATGCGGTTATCAGGGTTCTGGAAGAAATAGGCGCGCGGATCGGAAAACTTCCTGCGCACGATGATGTGGCTGCCCTGTACGAGCCGGACATTATGAACATCCTTGCGGCCGAAGACGCCGGACAGCACCTTGTCCACCCAGGGACCGGCGGCATTCACCAGCATACGCGCCTTGTGCGTGGCCGCTCGTCCGGTTTTTTCATCCATCGTTTCGATGAGCCAGAGGCCGCCTTCACGCCGCGCGGAGACGACCCGCGTGCGGTTCATGATCGTCGCGCCGCGATTCGCGGCATCGCGCGCATTGAGTACCACAAAACGGGCGTCATCCACCCACCCATCGGAATATTCGAAAGCCTTGGCGAAAGCCGGTTTCAGCGGCTTGCCCGCCGGGTCCTTGCGAAGATCGAGCGTGCGGGTCGCCGGCAGCAGCTTGCGGCCGCCGAGATTGTCATAAAGAAACAGGCCGAGCCGGACCATCCAGGCCGGGCGTACGCCGCCCTTCTGGATGGGCAGAACGAAGCGCATCGGCCAGATGACATGCGGGGCCATGGCCCAAAGGATTTCCCGCTCCATCAGGGCTTCACGCACCAGACGAAACTCGTAATGTTCGAGGTAACGCAGGCCGCCGTGAATGAGTTTGGTGGCGGCGGAGGACGTGCCGGAGGCAAAATCGCCCTTTTCCGCCAGCGCCACGGAGTAACCCCTGCCCACCGCATCGCGGGCAATGCCGCAGCCATTGATGCCGCCACCGATGACAAAAAGATCGAAAATGTTTTCGCCGGACATGAAGCCTCCGCGACAATGCAGGGGAGGAACCCCTTATGGAAAGACAATTATATAAAAACGAAAACAAAACGAATGTCAAAAGAAAACAAACGAACATTGCAAAGGCAAGCAATATCTCCGCCATGAGCAGCGCTTCACAACGTCAGTCTCCCGGAGCACTTTCGCTTTTCTGCGAATCGCGAAAACGCTCTCACTCCTTGTTTGCCGCATTTCCTGACGGAAAATCGGGGGGCACTTTTTCTGGAAATGCTCTAGGAGATTTATGTTTCAGCCATATGTCTGAGAAACCTGCTCAAGCTCATAGAGCACGCCGCCCATGTCTTTAGGGTGCAGGAAGAGAACGGGATTGCCATGCGCGCCGATCTTCGGCTCGCCATCGCCCAGAATTCGGACGCCTTTTTTGACGAGATCGTCGCGGGCCACGAGAATATCAGGCACTTCGAAGCAGAGATGATGGGTGCCGCCACCCGGGTTTCTGTCGAGAAAAGCGGCAATCGGCGAATTTTCCCCGAGAGGATAAAGAAGTTCGATCTTGGTATTGTCAGCCTGAATGAACACCACCGTCACGCCGTGTTCGGGTAGCGATTGCGGTTCCGAGACATCTGCGCCCAACGCCCTGTAACGGGCCACGGCGGCATCGAGATCGGGCACCGCGATGGCGACATGATTTAGTCTTCCAAACATGGCCGTCCTTCCCTTACGCGTTCCGCCTGATGCCTTCCAGCAGATCTAGGACCTTGTTGGCGGCATCCATGACATTGGTGCCGGGCCCGAAGATTGCCGAAACCCCGTGGTCGAGCAGAAACTGGTAATCCTGACGCGGAATGACGCCGCCCACGACAACGACGATATCGCCCGCACCCTTCTGTTTCAGCGCCTCGACCAGCTGCGGCGCAAGGGTCTTGTGGCCCGCGGCCAGCGACGACATGCCGACCACATGCACCTTGTTCTGAACAGCAAGATCGGCCGCTTCGGCCGGCGTCTGGAACAGGGGACCAGCCAGCACATCGAAACCGATATCACCGAAGGCGGAGGCGATGACCTTGGCGCCACGATCATGCCCGTCCTGCCCGAGCTTGGCGACCATGATGCGCGGTTTGGTGCCGATCCTTTCCGCAACACCTGACAACCGGGCGGCGAGTGTGGCCAGCTCGGGCTCGTCCTTATAGGCCTCACCGTAAATATCGCTCACCACCTCCGGCACGGCGGCGTGATCGCCGAAGGCCAGGCGCAGCGCATCGGAAATCTCGCCAACCGTGGCACGGGCGCGGGCGGCGGCGACTGCTGCTTCGAGAATATTGCCCTTGCCGCTGCGGGCGACTTCGGAGAGTGCGGCCAGCGCTTTGGAAACATCTCCACCATCCCGGCGGCGTTTGGTGTCCTCAAGCCGGCGGATTTGCGCGGCGCGCACGGCGGCGTTGTCGATGTCGAGGACATCAATATCCTCTTCGGTCTCCAGCCGGTAACGGTTGACCCCGACGATGACCTCTTCCCCTTTGTCGACCGCTGCCTGTCGGCGTGTCGCGGCCTCCTCGATCAACCGCTTCGGCAGCCCCTCCGTTACGGCCTTGGTCATGCCGCCAAGCGCCTCGACTTCCCCGATCAGCGCCCAGGCCTTTTGCGCCAGTTCGTCCGTCAGGCTCTCGACATAATAAGAACCGGCCAGCGGATCGACGACCTTGGTGACGCCGGTTTCGTGCTGGAGGATAAGCTGGGTATTACGGGCGATGCGGGCGGAAAATTCCGTCGGCAGGGCAATAGCCTCATCGAAGGAATTGGTGTGCAGCGACTGCGTACCACCAAGCACGGCGGACATGGCCTCAAAGGCGGTGCGGACGATGTTGTTATAGGGATCCTGTTCCTGCAGCGAGACGCCGGATGTCTGGCAATGGGTGCGCAGCATCAGCGAAGAGGCCTTTTGCGGCTTGAACTCGTCCATAATGCGCGACCAGAGGAAACGGGCGGCGCGCAGCTTTGCCGCTTCCATGAAGAAATTCATGCCGATGGCGAAAAAGAACGACAGGCGGCCGGCGAAATCATCGACATTCAGCCCTTTCGCAAGGGCGGCCCGCACATATTCCCTGCCATCCGCCAGCGTGAAGGCAAGCTCCTGCACCAGCGTCGCGCCCGCCTCCTGCATGTGATAGCCGGAAATCGAGATGGAGTTGAATTTAGGCATCTCTTTTGCGGTATATTCGATGATGTCGGCGATGATGCGCATCGAAGGTTCGGGCGGATAGATATAGGTATTGCGGACCATGAACTCCTTGAGGATATCGTTCTGGATGGTGCCGGAAAGTTTTTCGCGCGAAACGCCCTGTTCCTCGCCAGCGACGATGAAATTGGCAAGCACGGGAATGACCGCGCCATTCATGGTCATCGATACCGAGACTTTTTCAAGCGGAATGCCATCAAACAGGATTTTCATGTCCTCGACGCTATCGATCGCCACGCCGGCCTTGCCGACATCGCCTTCTACCCGCGGATGGTCGCTATCGTAACCACGATGGGTTGCGAGATCGAAGGCGACGGAAACGCCCTGCTGGCCGGCGGCAAGCGCCTTGCGGTAAAAAGCGTTCGAGGCCTCCGCCGTGGAGAACCCGGCATATTGGCGAATGGTCCAGGGCCGCCCGGCATACATGGTGGCGCGCGGGCCGCGGGTGAAGGGCGCAAAGCCCGGCAGGCTTTCGAGATGGGACGTGTTTTGCAGATCGTCGGCCGTATAGAGCGGCTTGACCTCTATGCCTTCAGGCGTATGCCAGACGAGTGTTTCCGGTGACCGCTTCAGCTCCTTTTCGGCAAGCTGCAGCCAATCCCGCACCGTTTTTTCACCCGACATGCATCTCTCCCCTTCTGCATTTCATCTTAACATTGTGGCGGGCAATCGTGACCGAAATCCAGCCATGCCCCTGCCGGGCCAAACCTGCCGACCCCGTAAACCGCTCCGGCCCGCATCCGTTCCGGAGAAATGGTAACAGCCATCACTCGAATTCGAGGATCACCTCGTCAACAGCAAGGCTGTCGCCCGGCTTAGCCGAAACTTTCGCGACGCGGCCGCGTTTTTCCGCGCGCAGGATGTTTTCCATCTTCATGGCCTCCACCGTCGCCAGCGCCTGACCGGCTTCCACCTCATCACCCTCACCGACCGAGATGCCGGTGATGACGCCCGGCATGGGGCAGAGCAGCAGTTTCGAGGTATCCGGCGGCAGTTTTTCCGGCATCAGCAGCGCCAGTTCCGCCACGCGTGGGCTGCGCACGCGGGCGACAACATCCATGCCCCGCCAGCGAAGGCGGATCGCGGCACCGGCAAGATCAACCTTGGCGGCGATCACCTCGCCCGCCACCGTGAACAGGCCGAGGCTCTGGCCGGGAAGCCAGCCGGTATCGACACTCAGCGCCGCGCCGTCATCAAAACGGATCGCCGTGCCATCCGTGCCGGTTTCCACGCTGACGCTTCGATGGGACTTACCGAGCGAAACGACCCATTCGTGGCCAACGATGCGGCGGTGATTGCCGATGGTGCCGGAAATCTCCACCGCGCGGCTCTGAAGCCGTTGGTGGATGACGGTGGCGATGGCGGAAAGCTTGCGCGCTGAGGCCTCATCCGGCTCGACGCCGAAAAAGCCTTCCGGAAATTCTTCCGCGATAAAGCCCGTCGTCAGGCGTCCGGCGCGAAAACGCTCATGCTGCATGACGGCCGACAGGAACGGCAGGTTGTGGCCGATACCCTCCACCTCGAAACGGTCCAGCGCCTCTCCCATGGTGTCGATTGCCGTTTCGCGGTCCTCACCCCAGCTGCACAGCTTGGCGATCATCGGATCGTAATACATCGATATCTCGCCGCCTTCAAAAACGCCGGTATCGTTGCGGATGACGGTGCCGTTTTCCTGCTCGCCCTCCTGCGGCGGGCGATAGCGCGTCAAGCGGCCGATGGAGGGCAGGAAGTTGCGATAGGGGTCTTCGGCATAAAGCCGGCTTTCGATCGCCCAGCCGTTCAGCTTCACATCCGCCTGCCCGAACGAAAGCTTTTCCCCGGCAGCGACACGGATCATCTGTTCGACCAGATCAATGCCGGTGATGAGTTCCGTGACCGGATGCTCCACCTGCAGGCGGGTGTTCATTTCCAGAAAATAGAAATTACGGTTGCCATCGACGATGAATTCCACCGTTCCGGCCGAATGGTAGCCGACGGCCCTTGCCAGCGCCACGGCCTCTTGCCCCATCGCTTGCCGGGTCGCCTCATCCAGAAACGGCGATGGCGCTTCCTCGATGACTTTCTGGTTGCGGCGCTGGATCGAGCATTCGCGCTCACCGAGATAAAGAATGTTACCGTGCCGATCGCCCAGCACCTGTATCTCGATATGGCGCGGCTGGGTGACAAATTTCTCGATGAAGATGCGGTCGTCGCCAAAGGAGGACTTCGCCTCGTTTTTCGAGGACTGGAAACCCTCCCGCGCCTCGGCGTCGTTAAAGGCGATACGCATGCCCTTGCCGCCACCGCCGGCAGAGGCCTTGATCATCACGGGATAACCGATCTGCGATGCAATCTTCACCGCCTCTTCGGCATCACCGATCAGCCCCATATGGCCGGGGACAGTGGAAACACCCGCTTCCGCCGCGAGTTTCTTCGAGGTAATCTTGTCGCCCATCGCCTTGATGGCGCCGACGGGCGGGCCGATGAAAATGACGCCCGCCTTCTCTAGCGCCTCGGCAAAGGCGGCATTTTCCGACAGGAACCCGTAACCCGGATGTACCGCATCCGCCCCGGTCTTTGCGATAGCCTCAAGGATTTTGTCGATGACAATATAAGACTGCGACGAAGGGGAAGGGCCGATATGCACGGCTTCATCCGCTTGTCTCACATGCAGCGCATTGGCATCCGCATCAGAATAGACCGCGACGGTGGCGATGCCCATTTTCTTCGCCGTCTTGATCACCCGGCAGGCGATCTCGCCGCGATTGGCGATGAGGATTTTCTTGATCATGCGGTTATTCTCCCCTCGCATCGTCATCATCGTCGCGGAATTTCTTTTCATAGGGCATCAGCAAGATCGCCGAGGCAGCGGCCGCCGCGCCGAACAGGGACGCGATGGGCACGACGACCAGCAATACGGGCACGGCAGGATTTGCCGCACGGCCGATGCGCGCACCCAAACCGCCAATGTCGAGAAAGATCAGCGCTGCACCGACGCAGACGCCGATCAGCACGCCAACTGCCGCATTGAGCGCCATGAAACGCAGCATCTGCCGATGATCGAGCCGTGCGGCCTCCGGCGTCAGTCTGGGTTTCAGGTTGCGGTTACCGGATGCCTTACCGGAGCCAAGGCGAAACCCCTGCCGCAGCCAGCGTTGCAGCCAATCCATATCGATCTGAAATATACCGACACCCATTTCGCCTCCCTCCTCCATTATCAAATTTCACCCCGTCACCTGTCGCTTTCCGCTGAGGAATCCGCAGGCACGGTCAGATAGGAAAAAGGCACGGCATCCGTGAGCCAAACGCCATTATCGGCCAGGTAGAAACGGCAACCATCCGCAAACATCTGAGCGGCATCGACAACCAGGACCACAGGCTTTCCATGCCGTTGTCCGACGGTCAGCGCGGTCGTCCGGTCAGCGGAAAGATGAACCTGTTGTCTTTCCCCAGGGCGCAGGCCTTGCTGCAGGATGGAATCGAGAAAACGCGTCGCCGTACCGTGAAACAATTGCGTCGGCGGCTCGACCGGCGGCTGGCCAAGATCGACCTTCACGGAATGCCCCTGCGCCGCCCGGATGCGGCGACCGTCTTCCGATAGCGTAAAGCGCTTCTTGTCGCTTTCTGCGACGACCGCAAGCAAGCCTGCCTCATCGAGCGGCGTGCCACTCGCATTCGCTTTTGCCAAGAGATCTGCGACATCCGCCCAACCCTGATGATCCAGGGCGAGGCCAATACTTTCAGGCGCATGGCGCAGAACATAACTCAGGAACTTGCTGGTCGCTGTCGACATCGAATTTCATTCCCCGTTGACGGATGACAGCATCCTCAAATCTCGAAGAAATTCTCAAACGATTCGGGGAAATTCTGCCGGGCGACACGCTCGTCGATGACAAGCATCGCCTGATAGGACAGCGGATCAAAATTCTTTTCCGCCGGAAGAACTTCGCGGCCGAACAGCAGGTTGAGGCGGGCAGCGTCGAGATTGCCCCGTTCGAACGGTTCCGGACCGAAATGGTGCCAGAGCGAGTGCAGGAAGGCGGCGTCGATGCGGTGTTCCTTGGAGTCGTCGCGCGCCCTGCGGGGTATCATCTTGATGGGCGTCACCCCTTTTGGATTGGCGCGACGGATGGTGAACTGGACGCCCGTGCTTGGCATGCCGGAGGGAAACCCCTTGTGTTTGGTCATTTCGGGCAGGTTCGCCATGTCTTTTCCTTCCAGAAGCATTTTCAGTAAAAGCGGGTTCGCTTTATGTCCTGACAATGCGCAAATTCAAATAATGAGAGCGCTTCCACGGTCCAACAAACCAGAAGCGCTCCAGTCTCTCGTTATGCCTTGCCGATCTTATCCTGCGTCTTCGTGTCGAAGTCGGAGGCATCGTGGCGTTCATGCAATTGTTCGGACGGATCGCCCGAGGTCTTGTTGACGATCACGCCGCGTTTTACCGCCGGCCGTTCGCCGATTTCAAGCGTCCAGCGCATGACGTTCTTATAGCCATCGGCTTCAAGGAAAGCACCGGCATCGCCATAGGCCTGCCCGAGCGCGATCTTGCCATACCACGGCCAGACGGCCATGTCGGCAATCGTGTATTCGTCACCGGCCAGATAACGGTTTTCGGCGAGGTGCCGGTCCAGCACGTCCAGCTGACGTTTGACTTCCATGGCGTAACGGTCGATCGCGTATTTGATCTTCACCGGCGCATAGGCATAAAAATGCCCAAAACCGCCGCCGAGGAAGGGGGCGGAGCCCATCTGCCAGAACAGCCAGTTCAGCGCCTGCGTGCGGGCATTGCCCTCTTTAGGCAGAAACGCGCCGAATTTTTCCGCGAGATAAACGAGGATCGAACCGCTTTCGAAAACGCGCGTCGGCTCAGGCGTCGAATGATCCATCAGCGCCGGGATCTTGGAATTCGGATTGACGCCGACAAAACCGGAACCGAACTGGTCACCTTCGCCGATCTTGATCAGCCAGGCATCATAGTCTGCGCCCTTGTGGCCAGCGGCCAGCAATTCTTCCAGCATGATGGAAACCTTCTGGCCATTCGGCGTCGCCAGCGAATAAAGCTGCAGCGGGTGCTTGCCGACCGGCAGTTCCTTTTCATGGGTGGGACCGGCAATCGGGCGATTGATATTGGCGAACTGGCCGCCATTGCCCTTGTCCCAGGTCCAGACCTTGGGCACTTCATATCCGGCGGGGAAATTATCTGCAGAGGAATTTTCGGCCATAAAACTCTGTCCTTGTGCGTTTCGGGAGGGCATCCGAAGGTCCGGGCGCCTGAACATCATTATAGTAAGGTGGCCGAAGCATTTTTCCAGCCCCGCGGCGGATCAGAGCGGAATGGTATCGTGTTTCTTCCAGCGGGTTTCGACGTTCTTGTTGCGCAGCGAGGCAAACGCACGGGCGATGCGGCGGCGTGACGAATGCGGCATGATCACCTCATCGATGAAACCGCGTTCCGCCGCCACGAAGGGGTTGGCAAAACGCTCCTCATATTCCTTCGTACGCGCGGCGATCTTTTCCGGATCGGAAAGCTCGGAACGATAGAGAATTTCCGCAGCACCCTTCGCGCCCATCACGGCGATTTCCGCCGTCGGCCAGGCGTAATTCACATCCGCACCGATGTGTTTCGAGGCCATCACGTCATAAGCGCCGCCATAGGCCTTGCGGGTAATCAACGTCACCATCGGCACCGTCGCCTCCGAATAGGCGAAGAGAAGTTTCGCGCCGTGCTTGATAACGCCGCCATATTCCTGTGCCGTTCCCGGCAGGAAGCCCGGCACATCCACCAGCGTCAACAGCGGAATATTGAAGGCATCGCAGAAGCGCACGAAACGCGCCGCCTTGCGCGAACTGTCTATATCGAGGCAGCCGGCCAGCACCATCGGCTGGTTAGCGACAACCCCCACCGTCTGGCCTTCGAGACGGATGAAGCCGGTGATGATGTTGCGGGCAAAGGCTTCCTGCAACTCGAAGAAATCACCCTCGTCGGCCAGCGCGTGGATCAGTTCCTTCATGTCATAGGGCTTGTTGGAACTATCGGGGATCAGCGTATCCAGACGCGCTTCCAGCCGTGCGGGATCATCATGGAAAGGCCGGACCGGCGGTTTTTCGCGGTTGTTGAGCGGCAGGAAATCGAACAGCAGCCGCACATGTTCCAGCGTTTCGATGTCGTTTTCATAAGCGCCGTCGGCGACGGAGGATTTTTTGGTGTGGGTGGAGGCTCCACCCAGCTCTTCCGCCGTAACGATCTCGTTGGTGACGGTCTTCACCACATCCGGCCCGGTCACGAACATGTAAGAGGTGTCGCGCACCATGAAGATGAAATCCGTCATGGCAGGCGAATAGACGGCACCGCCCGCACAGGGCCCCATGATAACGGAGATTTGCGGCACGACGCCGGAGGCGATGACGTTGCGTTTGAACACATCGGCATAACCGCCGAGCGAGGCCACGCCTTCCTGAATACGCGCGCCGCCTGAATCGTTGAGACCGATCACCGGCGCGCCGTTGCGCACCGCCATATCCATGATCTTGCAGATTTTCTGGGCGTGGGTTTCCGAGAGCGAACCGCCAAGCACGGTGAAATCCTGGGAGAACACGTAGACCTGCCGGCCATTAATGGTGCCCCAGCCGGTAACGACGCCGTCGCCCGCCACCTTCTGCTCCGCCATGCCGAAATCCACCGCCCGATGGGTGACATACATATCGTATTCTTCGAAGGAACCTTCATCCAAGAGCACGTCGATGCGTTCGCGCGCCGTCAGCTTGCCCTTGCCATGCTGCGCCTCGATGCGCTTGACGCCACCGCCGAGCCGCGCCTCGGCGCGCCGCGTTTCCAACTGCTCCAGAATGCCGGGCATGTTTCCTCCATGCGTTGTCATTACGATCCATAGCCCAGAAAATAGTCGTCCAGAAGCCTTGATCGTGTGCGTATGCGTGCCATAAATATTTGCAATATTAAATTTTGCAAAGTTGCAACATGGCGACGGAAAAACTCTTCATCGGCCGCAAGGTTCGCGGCCTTCGCGAAAACGCCCGCGCCACGCAGGCGCAATTTGCCGAACGGCTGGGTATCTCCGCAAGTTACCTGAACCAGATCGAGAACAATCAACGCCCGGTTTCCGCCAGCGTTCTGGTGACGCTGGTGGAAAAATTCCAGCTGGACATGGCGGAACTGGCGACCGGAGAAAACGACCGGCTGGTTTCCGCCGTGCGCGAGGCGCTGAAAGACCCGCTATTCCTGAATTACGAGCCGGGGCTACAGGAATTGAAGCTGATTGCCCAGAACGCGCCGGGTTTTGCCCATGCCCTGCTGCGCGCCCATCAGGCTTACCGACAGAACAGCGAACAGCTGGTGCAGCTCGACGACCGGCTCGGCCGCGGCACCGCGCAGGTGGAAAGAACCCCCTATGAGGAGGTGCGTGACTTCTTCCACTTTGTCGACAATTACGTCGCCGAGATCGACCTTCTGGCCGAGGAACTGGCGCAGGAACTGGAGATAGAAGGCGGCGAGACCTATGGCATTCTGGCAGCGCATCTGCGCAACTGTTACGGCATCCAGATCACGAGAACCGAGGCGGCGGGCGGCCTGATCCGGCATTTCGATCCTGCCAGCAAAACCCTCGCCCTCAGCTCCTATATGGCCGCGCCGACCCGCTGCTTTCAGCTTGCACTACAGATCGCCCAGCTTCACGCCGGCCCAACGGTGGACAGGGTGCTGGCCGGCGCCGGTTTCCGCAATGCGGAAGCCGCAGAAATCTGTCGTATCGGGCTGCACAATTATTTCGCCGCAGCCCTCATCCTGCCCTATGGGCAATTTCACCGGGCGGCGCAGGAGCTGCGCCACGATCTCGAGCTTCTGGCCGTTCGTTTCGGCGCGAGCCTTGAGCAGGTGGCCCACCGGCTGAGCACCTTGCAGCGGCCGGGCATGAAAGGCGTGCCGATCTTTTTTGCCAAGATCGACCGCGCCGGCAACATCACCAAACGCCACAGCGCCACACGGCTGCAATTTGCCCGTTTCGGCGCGGCCTGTCCGCTGTGGAACATCCATCAGGCTTTCGAAAGCTCCGACAGGATCGTGCGGCAGCTGGCAGAAACACCTGATGGCGTGCGCTATCTTTCCATCGCCACCCAGATCGAAAAGGCCGGCGCCGGTTTTAATACCGAGAGGCCGCGTTACGCTATCGCGCTTGGCTGCGAAATTTCCCATGCGCAGAATTTCGTTTATGCCGATACGCTCGATCTCGGCAATTCAGCCTCCTTCAAACCAATCGGCATTTCCTGCCGGGTCTGTGAAAGGGTGGATTGTGTGCAGCGCGCCGTACCGCCGCTGAAACGCAAACTGCAATTCGATCATCTTTCGCGTGGAGCATTGCCCTATAGCATCGCAGATTTTTAGCCTTCAGAGCCGCTCAGGGCAGCGGCACCATGGCGCGGCGCATGATGTTGGCATAATAACCCCAGAAAAGCCGGGCGGCGACGGAGCGCCACGGCGACCAGAGTGTCGCCCGTTCCGCCAGCCATTTCGCTTCCGGCCTCACTTCCAGATCAAGCGCATGCGCCACCGCCGATCTCAGCGCCACATCCCCCACCGGAAAGATATCCGGATGCCCGCCGCAGAACATCAGATAGACTTCCGCCGTCCACGGGCCGATGCCACGAAGCGCGACCAGTTCGGAGAGGGCAGTTCCCGCCTCCTTGCGCACCACGCCGTCCAGATCGATCTGCCCTTCCGTGACGGCAAGCGCCAGCCCTTCCAGCGTCATTGCCTTGGCACGGGAAAGGCCGAATGTGGCGCGTAGCTCCTCCGGTGCGGCCAGATAATTTTCCGCCGTGACCACACCGTCGGTGCCGGCAAGAATTCGCGCCCAGATGGCATTGGCGCTGGCGCGCGACACCATCTGCGAGACGATGATATGGGCAAGGCCGGCAAAACCGGGTTCATGGATGCGCAGTTCCAGCGGGCCGGCTTTTTCGATGACGAGGCTGAGCGCAGGATCGAGGCGGGCCAGATGCTCCAGCCCTTCGTTGATATCATCCATTCTGGTAATGATTTTCATCTTCGCATTCCGTATCCGCCCCGCCCGCAGCCGGCTGGCGGGGTGCTTTAAAACATGGCAGAAGAAACCATGCCTTCGCCTCTCCGTCAAAAACCGGTTTACCGATTTGCGCCAAGTCCCAACGGCCCGCTGCATCTCGGCCATGCGCTTTCCGCCTTCCTGAACCATGATATGGCGCAGGACAATGGCGGCCGCTTCCTCCTGCGTATCGAGGATATCGACCAGACGCGCTGCACGCCGGAGCTGGAGCAGGCGATCTATGATGATCTCGGCTGGCTGGGGCTCGCCTGGGAAAATCCTGTCCGACGTCAATCGGACCATTTCGATGCGTATCGGGTGGCGCTGGACAGGCTGATCGACGCGGGCCTTGCCTATCCTGCCTTTCTGAGCCGTGGAGAAACCAAAGCGATCGTCAAAGCCTTCGAGGCCGATGGCGGGCTCTGGCCGCGCGATCCGGATGGCGCGCCGCTCTACCCATCGGTGGACCGCGAAATGCCCGAGGCGGAACGGACAAAACTCCTCGCCTCCGGTCGGCAGCATGCCTGGCGGCTCGATATGGAAAAGGCGATCCGCGCCGCCGGCAGCCCCCTGTTCTGGCAGGAGAGCGGCGATTGCGAGAGGGGGGAGATCGAGGCCCGACCCGCACTGTGGGGTGATGTGGTGCTGTCTCGTTCCGACGCGCCTTCGAGCTATCATCTGTCCGTTGTGGTTGATGATGCGCTGCAGGGCATCACCCATGTGGTGCGCGGCATGGACCTGTTCCACGCAACCGCCATTCACCGGCTTTTGCAGCATTTGCTGGACCTGCCGCAACCCGCCTATCACCATCACCGGCTAATCTTGGGCGCGGACGGGCGCAAGCTTTCGAAAAGCGAAGGCAGCACCGGGCTTGCCGCTCTTCGTGCAGAAGGGGAGACACCCTCAGATATCCGCCGGCTTGTCGGCCTCCTCTAGCGCCCGCTCACGGCGAGCGCCGTTGCCGCCAATATTGCGGCGGATGATCTGCCGCACCTTGTATTTCATCAGGGCCGCATTCATCTCCGCACCGAGCATGAAGATGACGCCGACCATATAAAGAAACACCAGAACCACCATGACAGAGGCGAGACCGGCATAGGTCGCGGCATAATTGGCGAAAGTGGAGAGGTAATAGGCAAAGATCGCCGCGCCGATGACCCAGAAGATCATCGTCAGCAGAATGCCGGGCCAGACGTCCCAGATGCGCCGCTTGCCGGCCGGAAGCCACAGATGCGCCGCAACCAGCCCCGCGGTCAGCACGACGATGGTGCCGTAAAGGCCGAGGTTGGAAATGGTGTTCAGTACATCCGTCAGCCACGGAAACCGCTCTTCGGCAAAGGAGGTGGCGACCGGCACGGCCACGAGCACGATGCTGATGCCGGTAAAGACCACCACCGCGATGAGCACGTAAAGCAGGCTGAGCAGGCGGGTAATGTACCACCAGCGCGTCTCGGTGACGCGATAGGCGCGGTTGAGCGAAATTCTCAACGCCTCGACGCCGTTGGACGCAAAATAGGCGGCGGCCAGCACCGAAATCGTCAGCAGCCCGCCGCGCGGAATGGTGAGCACCTGCTGCACCTGCGCCGCAAGCGGCCCGGCAATCGCTTCCGGCCAGGTGTCGAAAATCAGATGCACCGCCGTTTCGGAAAACTGGTCGGCACCCAGAAAACCGGCCAGAGCCGTGCCGAAGATCAGGAATGGAAACAGCGCCAGAAGAATGGACAGCGCCATATGGCTTGCCATCGCCCAGCCGTCATCCTCGGCGAAATGGGAATAGGCATCAAAGGCAACCTTGCCTGCCAGGCGCACTGCGGCAACCATGTCACCTCCATTCATCGGCATTTCATTTGTAACTTCGTCGCGAATATGGGAAATCAGCTTCGCTTTGTACAGCGCGCCAACCCGTCTTTCGGTTCCCGCCGGGGCACGAATTTTGCGCAATTCAATTTTCACGGGCCGGACTATCAGGCCAGAACACCATTCGGCTTTCCGGAGCGGCAGATGTCTGAAAAACCCGTCATCATCATCACCGGATGTTCCTCGGGCATCGGCGCTTATTGCGCCGGCGCGCTTCACCGGGACGGCTGGCGGGTCTTCGCCACGGTGCGGCGCATCGTCGATATGGCCGCCCTCGAAAACCAGGGCATCGAAACCCTGATCATGGACTACACAAAGCCGGAAACCATCGCTGCTCTGGTAGACACCGTTTCAGCCCGGACCGGCGGCCGCATCGACGCGCTGTTCAATAACGGCGCCTATGGCCAGCCGGGTGCGGTGGAAGATCTGCCGGTGGAGGCGCTGCGAGCGCAGTTCGAAACCAATGTCTTCGGCTGGCACGATCTGACACGGCGGGTCATTCCCTTCATGCGCAGCCGAGGCGCCGGCCGCATCGTGCATTGCTCCTCCATTCTCGGCCTCGTCCCCTATCGGTATCGCGGCGCTTATACCGCTTCGAAATTCGCGATCGAGGGGCTGGGCGTGACGCTGCGCATGGAGCTTCAGGGCAGCGGCATCCATGTGAGCTTGATTGAGCCTGGTCCGATCACCTCGAAATTCACCGCGACGGCGCTTGCCCATGTCAGGGACAAGATCGATCTGGAAAATTCGGCCCATGCGGTGGAATATAAACGCCAGCTGGCGCGCATGGATGGTTCAGGCCCCGTCAACCGCCACAAGCTTGGCCCCGAGGCCGTTTTTGCCGTGCTGAAACACGCCCTGACCGCCGCGAAGCCGAAACCGCATTATCCCGTCACCGTTCCAGCCAAACAGGGGCTGTTGCTGAAACGGCTCTTGCCTGCCGGACTGTTCTATCGTCTGCTGCGCAGATTCGATTGAGGAGGAGTAACCCCTAAATGTCCGGCTTCACCAGTGTTCTGGCCCTTATCGTCATGGGCCTTGTCGTCATCGTGCTTATACGTGGCCTTTTCAACATGCTGAAGGGACAGGACGCCAACCGGTCCAACAAGCTGATGCAGCTTCGTCTGCTGTTGCAGGCCATCGCCATCGTGCTGATCATGCTGACGCTCTGGCTCACCGGCGGCGGCCGCTGACATGGTGAAACTGAACAAGATCTACACCCGCACTGGTGACAAGGGCACGACGGCGCTGGTTTCCGGCCCGCGCCGCCTGAAGCACGATCTGCGCGTCGAGGCTTATGGCACGGTGGACGAGACCAATTCGGCCATAGGCATCGTGCGGCTGCACACGAACGGGCTGGAAAAGCTTGATGCCATGCTGTTCCGCATCCAGAACGACCTCTTCGATCTCGGCGCCGATCTCGCCACGCCTGACAGCGGCGAGCCGCTGTCCTACGAGCCGCTGCGCATCGTCGAAAGCCAGGTTACCCGGCTCGAAAACGAAATCGACGAACTCAACGCGACGCTCGAACCGCTGACGTCTTTCGTGCTGCCGGGCGGTAACGCGGCTGCGGCCAGTCTGCATATGGCGCGCACGATCTGCCGCCGGGCGGAAAGGCTGATGGTGGCCCTTTCAGTCACTGAGAACGAGATCGTCAGCCCGGCGGCCATCAAATACGCCAACCGCCTGTCCGACTTCCTGTTCGTCGCCGCGCGTTTCGCCAATGATACGGGCAAGGCCGACATATTATGGGTTCCCGGCAAGAATCGCTAAAAACCTAAGACAATCGCGAAACCAGAGGGCATTCGATGTTCATACCGCTGCACGACGCGAATTCCCTGAAACACATCCGGCTGCAATATGTCACGATTGGTCTGATCGTCGTCAATGTGCTGGTCTGGCTGTTTACCGGCGTGCTTGCCAGCGACACACAGGCCAATGCCGCAGCCCTCGGCCTCGGCTTCATTCCAGCAGTCGTGTTCGATTATGCCTATCTGGAGCCGGCCCTTCAGGTGGTGCCAGATGACCTGACCGTTGTCACCTATGCGTTCCTGCACCTCGATTTCTGGCATCTGGCCGGCAACATGCTGTTCCTCTGGGTATTCGGTGACAATGTCGAGGACGCGCTCGGCCATTTCCGATTCCTGATCTTTTATCTCGCCTGCGCCATCGCCGGTGCGCTGCTGCACGGCTTCGTCGCCCCCACCTCGGAAGGGCCGTTGATCGGCGCGTCGGGCGCGGTTTCCGGCGTCGTCGCCGCTTATTTCCTGCTGCATCCAAAGGTGCGGGTCTGGGTGCTGGTCTTCATGCGTATTCCGCTTCCCTTACCCGCCTTCATTCCGCTGGCGCTGTGGATTGGCCAGCAGTTCCTGATGCTGGCGCTCGGGCTGGAACAAAACGTCTCCTGGGGCGCGCATGTGGGCGGCATATTGGCAGGCGCCGTCATGGTGCTTTTCATGCGCAGGCGGGGCGTTCCGCTATTCGACCGCACCCTTGTTCCGCCGAGGGCGGCGCAGTTCAAGAATCCGTCGCAAACGGCAGGGTTGTCGCAAATCGAACGGGGCTATGACGGGGGCGGATAAGCCCGTGACGAAGAGATAAAGTATTTACGTTAACGTCAACGTAAGATATGCCTTACGTGCATGTGATAATGAACATTGCTCCGTTGTATTTGCGAGAAAAATGCTTATCCATGTCGCCAACCTGTTTTTGGAGGTCCGCGCGGTCTATTCACCAAGCGGACAGGAGTTTGAGGAAAGCCGCCGATGAAAATCCTTGTCCCCGTTAAACGAGTCGTCGATTACAACGTGAAAATCCGCGTGAAATCAGATGGTTCTGGCGTTGAGCTTGCCAATGTGAAGATGTCGATGAACCCGTTCGACGAGATCTCGGTGGAAGAGGCGCTTCGTCTGAAGGAAGCCGGCAAGGCGGAAGAGGTTGTGGTCGTGTCCATCGGCCCGGCCAAGGCGGAAGAAACGCTGCGCACGGCGCTCGCCATGGGTGCGGACCGCGCCATCCTGATCGAGACCGACGAAACGGTCGAGCCGCTTGCCGTCGCCAAGCTTCTGAAGGGCGTGGCAGAGGCTGAACAGCCCGGTCTCGTTATCGTCGGCAAGCAGGCGATCGACGACGATTCGAACCAGACCGGCCAGATGCTGGCAGCCCTTCTCGGCTGGGGCCAGGGCACCTTCGCCTCGAAGGTCGAGCCGTCCGACGGCAAGGTCGCGGTAACGCGTGAAGTCGATGGCGGCCTGCAGACGGTGGAGCTGAAGCTTCCCGCCGTGGTCACCACCGATCTGCGCCTGAACGAGCCGCGTTATGCTTCGCTGCCGAACATCATGAAGGCCAAGAAGAAGCCGCTCGACAAAAAGGCGCCGGCCGATTTCGGCGTCGACGTTTCGCCGCGCCTCAAGGTGCTGAAGACCGAGGAGCCGGCAGGCCGCAAGGCCGGCATCAAGGTCGGCTCGGTGGCCGAGCTGGTCGAAAAGCTCAAAGCTGACGGCGTCCTCTAAGGTTTCGGAAAAGGGAGATATTCTTATGGCCATTCTTCTTCTGGCAGAACACGACAACGCAACCCTTTCCGACCTGACGGCAAAGACGCTGACGGCGGCAACGCAGATCGGCGGCGACGTCCACGTGCTGGTCGCCGGCTCCGGCGCGAAGGGCGCTGCGGATGCAGCGGCGAAGCTATCCGGCGTTTCCAAGGTGCTCCTTGCCGACGACGCCTCCTATGCCAATGCGCTCGCCGAGCCGCTGGCGGCGCTGATCATCTCGCTTGCACCTTCCTATGACGTCATCGTCGCACCTGCCACCGCATCTGCCAAGAACGTGCTGCCGCGCGTGGCGGCGCTTCTCGATGTGGCGCAGGTTTCGGAAATCATCGAAGTGGTTTCGCCTGATACCTTCAAGCGGCCGATCTATGCCGGCAACGCCATCCAGACGGTGCAGGCGACTGACGCCAAAAAGGTCATCACCGTGCGTCCGACCGCTTTTGCGGCGGCGGCTGAAGGCGGTTCTGCAGCGGTTGAAACCATCGGCGCTGCCGAAAACCCGGGCCTCTCCAGCTTCGTTTCCGATGCTCTGGCTTCGTCCGACCGTCCGGAACTGACATCCGCGAAGATCATCATCTCGGGCGGCCGCGCGCTTGGCTCCTCGGAGAAATTCAAGGAAGTCATTCTTCCCGTCGCCGACAAGCTGGGGGCCGCCGTCGGTGCAAGCCGCGCCGCAGTCGATGCCGGTTATGCACCGAACGACTGGCAGGTGGGCCAGACCGGCAAGGTGGTTGCACCGCAGCTTTACATCGCCGCCGGCATTTCGGGCGCCATCCAGCATCTGGCCGGCATGAAGGACTCGAAAGTCATCGTCGCCATCAACAAGGACGAAGAGGCGCCGATCTTCCAGGTTGCCGATTACGGCCTCGTCGCCGATCTGTTCGAGGCGCTGCCCGAACTCGAAAAGGCGCTTTGATTTTAACCAGCCAACCAAGGCGGCGCGTTTTTTGAACGCGCCGCCTTCTCTTTTCCGGCGATATGCGTAACATCGCCGACAATGACGCAGACCAGCCACAGGAGAACAGCATATGACCGCCCCCTTTAAGAATATCGGTGTCATCGGAGCCGGTCAGATGGGGTGCGGCATCGCGCATGTTTCCGCCTTGGCGGGTTACAAGGTTCATATCTACGATCTCTCCAAGGATGGCATCGAAGCCGGCCTTGCCACGATCAACGGCAACCTCGCCCGCCAGGTCACCAACGGCAAGCTTTCCGACGACGCCCGCAAGCAGGCGCTGGCCCTCATCAGCGGATCGACTGATATTAACGACCTCGCACCGATGGATATCGTCATCGAGGCTGCGACCGAGAACGAGGAGATCAAGCGCAAGATTTATGCGCAGGTCTGCCCGGTCCTGAAGCCGGAGGCGCTGCTCGCCACGAATACCTCATCGCTTTCGATCACCCGTCTCGCATCTGCAACCGACCGTCCCGAACAGTTCATGGGCATTCACTTCATGAACCCGGTACCCGTGATGAAGCTCGTTGAACTGGTGCGCGGCATTGCCACCAACGAAAAGACCTTCGACGCGGCCAAGGACTATGTGCGGACGCTGGAAAAGGCGATCACGGTTGCCGAGGATTTCCCGGCCTTCATCGTCAACCGCATCCTGCTGCCGATGATCAACGAGGCGATCTATACGCTTTATGAAGGCGTCGGTTCGGTGGAAGCCATCGACACCGCCATGAAGCTCGGCGCCAACCACCCGATGGGACCATTGCAGCTTGCCGACTTCATCGGTCTCGACACCTGTTTGTCGATCATGCAGGTGCTGCATGACGGCCTGGCCGACAGCAAATACCGCCCCTGCCCGCTGCTGGTGAAATATGTCGAGGCCGGCTGGCTCGGCCGCAAATCCGGCCGTGGTTTTTACGACTATCGCGGCGAGACGCCGGTTCCGACACGCTGAGGCGCAAGGATCAGCTGCGGGAGGAAGACCCCTCCCGCACGACCGGAAAAATTATCTAGCCTTCACCGCCGATACCAGCGCCTTGGCATCCTCACTGTCCCAGGCGGCCGGACCATTCATCGCCGCGAGCAGGCAGCCGTTTTCGTCAAGCAGCATGGTTGCCGGCAGGCCGAAGGCGAGGCCTTCCTTTTTTAGCGTGTTGAAGACGCCCATGGAACTGTCGCGATAAAGCTTCAGCGCATCAATCTTGTATTCGTCCATGAAGGCTTTCGGCTTCTCGTCCGCGCCGATGTCGATATTGACGGTGACCACCTCGAAATCATTGCCGCCCTCTTCTTTCTCAAGCGCATTCAATGCCGGCATTTCCTCCCGGCATGGCACACACCATGTGGCCCAGAGGTTGAGCAGAACCGCCTTGCCCTTGAGATCGGTAAGCGTCATATCCTGCGCGTCCGGCCCCTTGAAAGATAACGGGACGACACGTGGTCTATCTGCGGCCGACATGGCAGCCACCTGCCCCTTCAGAAACGGTTTCAGCGAGGCAATGCGGTTTGCGGCACCCTCACATAAACCGGCGTCAGCGACCGCTGCCCCTTGAACCGGGCTCTCAGACCCAATATGCCTGAACCAGACCGCGCCCGCGCCGCACAAGACACCGGCAACGGCAGCAATTGCAACCAATCTGGCGGAAGGAAGCCTGAACGGCCTTTTTTCTGTCATCGAATACTCCAGGGCACTGCGAACATGGCTGACGGCACAGATCAGAAATCCTCCAACCAGATGTGGGG